>Ga0214542_1000795_pt1 | contig 60511 bp, 31 predicted proteins | sample CNSS1metaG_FD_160096 | JGI IMG/M metagenome (GOLD analysis project Ga0214542, IMG submission 160096) | Root nodule microbial communities from cowpea collected in UCLA plant growth center, Los Angeles, California, USA - CNSS1 | ecosystem: Host-associated > Plants > Roots > Nodule | place: USA...
GATAACTTTGATGCCCTATTATAACAAACCAAAACATCATAAAATTTTTAATTACTTATATGCATTATTATTTAATTAATTAATATGACTAAAAAATATTTAATTTTTATTCGAACTAAAGTCGTCCTAATATGGTACGACTTCTTCACTATCAACACAACACTGAAGTCTCTCCAATATGGGACGACTTCTTCATTAACAATTTAATACTGAAGTCTTCCCATATTGGCACGACTTTGCTTAAAATTTAATTAAAGTCGTCTCAACATGGCACGACTTCTTCATAACACAAAAGTCTCCCCATGTTGGCACGACTTCAACTCATTTTAATTAAAAACGCCTCATTTTGACACGACTTCTTCATATTTAAATCGCACCATCATGGCACGACTTACCCTTCGCTGGAATTTTAAAAAAATTTGTACCATTTCAAGAAATACATAATTAAATTGCACCAGTTTGGGAAAAAAACCCCGAATTGGAGTGCTTTAAAATGTAATATGCACTTTAGGAAAAATAGTTAAATAATCTATGATCACCACCTTATGTAACAGGTATTTAAGATTTTCAATTTAAGAAAATAAATAATAATAGTACTCAATTAGGTGACTTATTTAGATAAACTAGAGTCATATTAGAACCTAATAATTTCTTGCATCATGTCCTTAGTATTTGAGAGAGTAATTAATGTGTACCTCCTAAAACATTATCATGACAATAAATTTAAATCTTTAACTAATTAATTTAAATTTACTACATTGATTTATCTTTTAAGGAAATAAAATATATCCCTTATCATTATAATTTATTATTACTTTCATGATATTATCACCATGCTTGCTAGTTGAAAACCAATTAGTAGTTTATTGTGACTTTCTATAGAGAGATTTATGTTCAACTATACCGACACTGAATTGCTACAACAATAAGTTTAAGAGTAAAGATACAAAGAAAAACTATTACACCTTGATTAAAAAGAAAATAAAATACTTAACTATTCAAGGTTTTAGAGGCAAGGCGTTTTAATTTTTTAGTTTTTTTTCTTCTACTTTTAAGACAGTTTTAAGAAAAATGAAAACTACATATAGAAATTATATTCTTAAAAGTATCAGTACTGTTTCATTCTTTTTCTCTGAAAATGTTAATTTAAATAGGAGAAAACATTACATACACTTTTTATTCTTTAAAACTCATTATTACAACTCCATTTTTTTAAAAAGTGAAATGTTTATAATCTTAAGTGATAAATCTTTTTTCTTTTCAGGATAAATTTGTGCACTTATTCACAATGAAATATAATTAAAAGCGAGGAATTATGGGACATTTATATAACTAATACAGAATTACAATAAATAAACGAATATGAAGTTTAAATTCTACTTCATAACTTATCCTAAGAAAATTAATTGAACCCATTCTAACATCCTTTACCCAATAATACATTACAAAAAGTACTAGAAGACTTTCTCTAGCAATTAACTTGCTCGGTCGCATCGCATTGCATTTCTCTACATACATGAATCAATGAAATTTTAAATTGGCAACAGAATCTCCCATATTTATAAACATATGAATTATTGGTGGGAAATCATAAGGATGTTGTGTGGGACGGGAAGATAACGTTTGGAACATGTTCCCCGAAACACTTCACAAAGTACAGTTGTAAATATAAAGTTTGATGCTGTGTAAAAAAGAACAACTCAGTAACATATATATGTAAGAAGAATCTATAAATTCGAACCACATGTCATGGGTCTTCTGATATAATCAAGAAAAAAATTGATCATGTTTTTTAATATAGCTGATGAGAGAGCAAGTGTAAATCATGTTTACATAACGTAGGAAAGTATAAATAGTAAGGAGGAGTCGTAAAAGTAAAAAAAGAAAATGAGGAGTAAAATAATGAATTTAGATCCACAGAATCTCTCTGTAGCTTGCAAATAGAGCGCGACAAGCCGATCCTGGGCATTTTGCGATACAGGACACGTGAGGCCAGCTGAATCGCTATAAAACACGACGTGTTTGAGGGATACCGTAGTCATCTAATCATGTGAATCACACTGAATACTCTATATTTCTGATGGGACTCAATTCAGAAAATACCTAAATATGCAGTAAGCAGAAAGCAGTTATTGTGTGGGAATTTATCCATACAACAGAATTAAAGAGGGAACTACTAGAGTTTATAATTTGATCTCAATCTAAGAAAAATGGAAAGGAGGGAAGAGAAGGTAGAGAGATATTTAAAAAAAAAAAAAGCGACAGAAATGCAGTAGAAGAAGGAAAGAGCAAGGAGAAGTAACATATAACAGTATTGTGGAAAAATTGTTTCTAGAATCTCCGACATGTCGAAGACGGGCACCCCTATCAACCGTAGTCTTCATTCGTCCCTGCAAATACAATAATTAAACCATTTACGAACCCTTCCACCTTTCTTCTTGTCGTTTTCTGTTCCGGCTGTCCCCCTCATCAGAATGAATAGATATGAATGAATACCAAGATTGCCTCAAAACTCAATACAGTTAAAGACAAAACGCTGAGAAAATCAATTTCATTTCATTCTTAAATGCCTTATTTATATTAGTTTTGGTTGCCTGTGACATCAATTGTTCTTTGATGGAAGTTAAGTGGATCGGTCATAATCAAATCGTGATGTTTAGACTGTTATACTCTTATCAAATCGTTAAATTATAAGTAAAAAGAGTTGCATCCTCACTAATAATTATAATTTTTGGACTAGTGGTAAGCTCTCGATTCTAATAATTGATATCAGAACCAAACTGTTACATTCTTAAGTAAAAAAAGTTACACCTTAACTAATACTTATATCTTTTGGCCTAGTGATAAACGTTCGATGTTAACAGTTTTATAGGATTATTTTTTTCCAAAAACAATTAAAGATTATCACAAGAAAATGATCATTGGTTGTTCGTGACATCCATGACCCCTTGTTAGTAATCATGTAAGGTTTCATCAGTACTCATCATCCTTTATCACTGTTCACGGGTTAAAAAAAACTCACCTTTTAGTCAAATACAACTTGGAACCAGTCCACAAATTCATTGTTCGAATTTATCTTCCAACTCTAGAATCTTCACTCTATGATGTCATTGTTGATCCGTCCACTGTGTACTGAATATAAAGTGAAAGATGTGTAAAGTTGCAATATTAAAATAAGACATGTTCTCGGCCCTTCTAAAAAATAAGAAATACATTTAAAGTTTTCATATAACTCATTTTACGTCTCTACTTATCCTTTTTCACATGTGGCTTCAATATGGTATGAAGAGCGAGTTAGATAATTGTAATCTCAGTTCCTTCTTCCCGTCTCTTCAACTTTCTTTCATCAGACATCAAACAAGCTTTTGGGGAAAAAATTAAATCCTCCTTTAGTTTTGTAGCCGCAAGTTGAACCAACAATTAAAGCACATTGAGTTCAACATTTTTTAAGTAAATCCTTTAATTCCACCTAGATTTCTGATTGAAAATGAGGAACAATGAATCTTGTGTATGTCTCTTGGATTGGAAGTAACAACATTTTCTACTCTATCTTCATTTCTTTTGCGCGTTCTTGGAAGCAAATATTCTATCAAGTTTGCGGAAAAGTTGGAGATTATTTTCACAGACTGACGTAGGAAAGGAGATTCCGTTCCACTGTTCTTGAAGATAAATCAATAAATGAACATTTTCTTCACATTAAAGATCTCGTGGATACTTTAGCTTTGGCTAGTGAAGCTATCACTCCTTTCAAACATCTTCATCGTCATCAAGGGATTACCTAAACAGTAGTGAACTGCAGTCATTGATGTTATTGATAGCGACTCTGATCCTTCCAATCGAAGAAGTTGAAGTGCTTCTCCTTGCGCATACAACACGCTTGAAAAAATGTCACTAAAAGATTACAATTTGTGCTTCGTGCCGCAATCTCAAGATTTTAACTCTGATATAATTTTTAATTCCTTTCGGGTTTAACAAGAACGATGGTGTCAAAAAACTTCTTTCCGTCTGACTTCACACTATTACAATGGTTCGATCAACGTTATATTCTTCTTTCATATTTTTGCTATCTAGCTGAAAATATTATATAATAAATGAAGATATTCTATTATAATAATAATAATAATAATATATGTGTCGTAATGTTAAAATATTATAGAAAAAAAATCATGAAAACAATAATTGAACTTTTGTAAAAAAAATGTTGAGAAATTTTTTTATTTCTTTGCACTTTGATTTTTTAGAGAGAAAATGCTAAAAAGATTTTATAAGCGTGACATGAATACATTAAATTAGAAAAATAAAGATATCACTTTGAACTTAAAAACTGTAAATAATATCTTTATAAGTGTTCTTTATTAATGTTGTTTATCTTAATTAATATTAAGAGAGACTTAAATTCCTACATAAAATCTTAACAATATTATAATAATGAACATAAAAACAATAACATCAATAAATTAATGTTAGTATTAAATAATATTGTAATGATTAATATATTTTAAAATACATAATAATTAACTTTTTTTTAAAATTGTAATTTGTACGTTTAATCTTCTACAATTTTACAGTTATGAGAAATTTTACGCTTCATCTTCATTTATTTCTAGATATATACTGTATGCGTGGACAGAAATGCAAAAACATGAGAATAATTTGCATTTCCTTACTATCATAAAAAAAACCACAAATGTGTTTGCAAAAATGTATAGTATTTAGTTTTAATTAGTCAAATGGTACCTACTTTTGTTCGAATGTGTCACTTTGGTACCAGCTTTTAAAGATGTGTTAATTGAGTCTCAACTTTTGAATAAATGTCTCAATTAGGTTTCTTTTAGAAAAAAATTATTAATGTCATTAATAGTATTTAAAATGACTTATAAAATAAAATATTTATATTTATATTAAAATTAGTGGTAAAATTCACAAATAAAATTAATGGTATTAATAATTTTTTTTTAAAGGGACCTAATTGAGATAATTTTTCAAAAGTTGAGACTCGATTGACACATTTGTAAAAGTATATATCAAACTGACACATATGAACAAAAGTAGGTATCATCCAACTAATTAAACATAATTTTCAATCTCCTAATTACATGAGAAGAAAGTCAACATAAATATTTATATATAGTTAAATGCATATCCTACAAATAGTAGATTAAAAACATTTAAATAATCTTACCTTGTATAATGTAATATAATTAATTCTTTTATATAATACAACAAAATAATAATAAAAACAATAATAATTTATAAATTTATCACTATAATAATATCATAAATAAAACTATAAACGATAAAAAAAACAATAATAACAATAAAAATCTTAAAATTAGAATAAATAGTAATAATAAGATTTACTTACATTGTTGGTCCTCATATTTGTTCAATCGGTTCAATCTCATCTCCTTATTTTTTATCAATTTAGCCCTCCAATTTTTTAAAACAATCTAATTTGGTCATTTTCGTTAAGTTGACATTAACATCGTGTCCGTATATGTTATATGTCAATTCCTGAAACTTTTATTTTTATTTTAAATTTTTCATTTAAAAAACATAAATTATTACGTGTCAGGTTATGGTTGTGCCACATGGTAGTGCAATGTCAGGTGTTAATGTTATTGTCACGGGTGGGTATTTTATATTTAGTCCATATATTTAAAATTCTGAGTCAATTTAGTCATTTATTTTGTAAAATGATCCAATTTGAGATCAAATTAGTAATTAAGCTTGAATGCAAATTATGTATATATGTTAAAATATTTTTTATAATTTATACATCAAGTCACTCTACATAGATATTCAAATTATTATTTTTACAAGTGTAAAACAATTACAAGTGTTTTAATGTAAAAAAAATTAAAATATTTGAATATTTAAGTGGGGCGAATGTAGAAATTCTAAAAAATTATTTTTATATATATATATATATATATATATATATATATATATATATATATATATATATATATATATATATATAAGTGTTTAGAGGGTCAAATTAGTAATTAAGTTGAATTACAACTTATGTATACATATTAAAATAATTTTTTAGAATTTATACATCAAATCACCCTACCTAAATATTCAAATTATTTTATTTTTTACAAGTGTAAAAATATAAAATATAAAATAATTTCATTATTTATGTGAAGTGATTTGATGTATTAATTCAAACAAAATATTTTAACATGTATATATAAGTTGTAAGTAAATTTTACCACTAATTTGTTTTCAAACATGAGAGAGCCAAATTGGAGAAGACAAAAAAACAATTAATTCAAGATTTTAAATACAAGGATTAAATTGAAAACAACAAGCAACAATAACACTAACACTAACACATGTTGCATTATCACTACCACGTGGTACAACAATGTCCTGACACGTGACAATTTAACTTTTTTTAATTAATTTTTTTTTAAAATTGAAAATTCTACCAATTGACATGTAACATGTACAAACATGACCTTAACGTCAACTCCACGAATATGATCAAATTGGATCATTTAAAAAAATTAGAGGACTAATTTGAAAAAAAAAAAGTAACGAAATTGTACCAAGTATGGATGGCAAAATGGGCCAGGCCTGCCGGGCCGACTCGCCAGCCCGCCCAATAAAGGGCGGACCGGGTTGGAATTTCCAACCCGTGAACCCGCTGCAGCCCAGCCCGCCTGGCCTGCTAGTTTAATGGGCCAAAACGGGCCGGCCCGTGGGCCGACCCGCCAACCCGTTTTTTTTTATTTTTATTTTTTATGTTTAAAATTAAAAATAATTTAAAAAAATACTTTTTTATATTATATAAATCAATTTATATATATAAAATAAATTTATAAACAAAATTTTAATAAAAAGTTAAAAAAAGTTTAAAAATATTTTCAAAAAAATAAAAAAAGTAAAAAAAAAACAGATGGGCCAGGCTGTGAGCCAGCCCGCCGGCCCGTCAACCCGCTCAAAAACGGGACGGGTTACAGTTTTCGATCCGTTTTGACATGGCGGGCCAACCCGGCCCGACCCCTTTTTAGCAGGCCACAGGCGGGTCAGGCCAAAACGGGCCGGGTTGGCCTGTTTTGACACCCCTACCAAGTGAACAAATACTAGAACTAAATGTGTAATTAAACCTAATAATAATAAATGTATAAAATAGTAAAAAGATTACATTTATACAAATTGTAATAAAAACTAATAATAATAATAATAGCAAATATATAAATAATAATATTATTATTATTTAAGTTAATTAAAATTGACTTACAATAACAAATGGTGTTTGGTTATTTAATATTTTTTTTTTAAATTGTTATATGAATGAAGCAAACTTTTTTTTTTCATTTTTCTTTTCACTCTCTTTCCTTTAATTCAATTTTTTTTTTCATTCTCTCACATTTTCTTTTCTTCGTTTTTCACTTTCTAAAATCCACTTCTTAATTCAGACAAATTTATTTACAATTGAAGATAAATATATTGTTTCCACTGATAATAAAAACGCAAGAAAATTAAATAAAATATACACAAAAAAAGTAAAAACCAACATTAGAGTTTTTCTCCAAATCATGAGAAACCTAAATATATAATACACTATAAATAAAACAATAATTAATTTTAAATGTCAAAATTTATTAAAAATTATAAAATGATAAAATAAAATAATTCAAATTTTAATAATTTATTTTAATATATTATTATTTTAAATTTCTAATGATTTTTTTATTTATAATTAATTTAGCTATGATTTATGTTTTAAAATTACTTTTAAATTAATTTATCTTTAAAATTTTTAATAAATATATACTAAAAATTTATTTCATTAGATCAATTGATCTAATATAAAATTTCCATCAAGTTTCCGTTCTTGATCCAAACAATTTTATTTTATATTTTATTTTCCTTCTTTCATTCTTTATCGTTCTTTGTTTCTGCATAATAATGATAAATATTAGATTTATAATATACAATTTTTATAAACTAATCTAGACACATATTCAAATTTTATTTATTTTCAAACTGATCTTAGATAACTAGGTTGATAAAGTGAGTCAATTCAGTTTTCACGGGTTGGTTCATCATGGATTAAGCTAAAAAATTGTCTATTCAATCCTGATTCACTTTAAAGTAAGTCAGAAATTTTTAACCCGGTTCGACCCACCACAGGTTGATGAATTAGTAAGTTGACTCATTTACGAATGTTTTTGTTTTCAATTTATTTTATATATTTATTACATTACAATAAGAGTAAATTAACTTAACTTACCTTTTATAATAGTGAAATCAAAATGTTTATATACTTTTAAATAATTATAACAAAAAATGTAAAAAAAGTTTGTGACTTAAATAGTTTAATCCACTTTCAAATCGACTCAAACATGTGAGTTAGGTTCGGTTCAACTTACTTTTATAAAAAGCTAAATTTTTATCAATTCAACCAAGTTCAAATCTAGGATAAGTCAAATTGATTCATGGATTGAAACTCATTTCGACATATTTAGGGTTTTTAATTCTTATAAAAAATTCATTATTTTTATTTTCCAACTTTCAAAACCAATTCTACTTCATATATTTTTGTAAACTAACCAATTTTAATCTTTAAAGCCAACACTATTTTAATTTTTTCAACAAAATTTTAGTATTTTGAAAACACATTTAGACTAAAGTCAATTTTAAATGATTATTACAAATGCAGACTAAAACTAAATTTTGAAAAGTGAAAAAGAAAATAATACTGCAAACACCCTTAGCCCAAAACTAAAATTAAAAATAGTGGTTCACACAGTTTTCACTGCTCGTTGACATGGTATATGTATGATGTAGGTGTAGATTAAAGAATTAGCAACAGTGTGATTGGAACAGAAAGAAAAATGAGTGACGATGGTTGGGCTCATGTTTTGACTGTTATCTTCTCTCGATTTCTCATGGGAGCAGGTGGTGATGATGGAACTCTTCTTTTTGACGCTAAGCTTCTGACTCTGTCTCTGAGTCTAAGGTTGATGCTGATGCCTACTACCTTTTCTCCCTTATCACTGTCACCTTCAAAACCACTTTCTCTTCATCTCCTCCACTCAAATGCTACTGCTTATTCTTTTCCAAGAACTGCACACCTATTTCACACAAGTACACAAGTTGACTTCACAATTTTATTTGTAGTTCAGTAAATATGAAGGTGTTGTTTGCTTTGCTTCCTCCTTTTATATGCCAAATGCTTAAACTAATATTTATGTTATTTTTACTTTCCTCACGTACCTGATAAACAAATATACCAGATATATCTTCTTCTCAACTTAAACGTTATCGCGGATGTTATATAACTTAACTCTTGCTCATCTGGTTCAATAGATAAACATTTAAGCAAAAAAGTTGTCGATAAACACGGAATTTGATCTGAAATACACTCTCAATCCAACTTTTTCTTCAAATAAAAAATAATCATCAAATATAGCCCCAATATATTACAATTGTATCAAGTTATTTTTCTTTAATTTCTGGTGTATACATTTTTTTTATCATCTTTAAGATGTGTTTGTTTTCAAGGATGAATGTGAGGGAGGATAAGTAGATGAATTTGAGGGGATAGAGAGAGAAAAATGAAATTGTTTGTTTTAAAGGAAAGAGAGGTGAAAGTGAAGATATTTGGATGTAAAATTCATGAAAATTTGTGAATGATTTGATGGACGTGATAGATATAAAATAATGCTTTAATAGATAAAATTGTTAAATTATAATTTTACCTATAGTTAAAATTAGTATAAAATAAATTATAATTATAATTATTAGTTTTAGTATTATTATTATTAATATTATTAGTTTCAATATTAATATTATATTAGTAATGTTATTATTATTATAATTAATAATATTATTATTATTAATTATCCATAGGGTTTAATAACAATAATAACTAATATTATTAATTTTTTAAAATAATTTTAATTATTAATTTTTGCATGTTATTATATGTTATACATAAAAAAAAGATAAAATAAATATATATTTAGCTTTTTAATAAATTAGAGTATAATAGGTATTTTAAATATATTTTCTTTAATAACAAAAAACTATTATTAACAAAAAATCATTTTGCAGTCATATGTTATGGGCAAAAACGTCAAAGATCATGTGATGCCATGTCTTTCTTTCTTATCTCTTCAAAATGAGAGGACGAGAATCTTGAGGTCTTCTTCAAATTCATCTTTCCAAAATTAGCTCAGATCCCTTGAAACAAACACTAAAGTCATCCTCAAATCCATCCAATGGCAGAACTATGAGTTGACATAGGGGAGCCACTACTCCCCCATTTTTTATTTTGAATTTATTTTATATATATATATATATTAAATTATATTTATATATTATTTATATTAAATTTATATTATGGAAATTATAATAAAAGATAAAATAAAAAATTTAATGGAAACATTGATTTATAAAAGAGATTAGGATTTTTTTTGGTTATAGGATTTTTTCACCATGTAAATTATCATGAAAGTGTGTGAGGAGAAATAAGGTTTAATTAGTCGGATGGTATCCACTTTCATTTAGTTGTGTCAGTTTGATACCCGCTTTTAAAAAGGTATCAACTAAGTCTCAACTTTTGAAAAGATGCCTCAATTAGGTCCTTTTCAACAAAAAGTTATTAGGTCTTAAATTTTGATATAAATATCAACACTTAATTTTGTAAGTCATTTTAAATATCAATATTGTTAACGGCTATAGTAATTTTTGTCTGAAAGGGACCTGATTAAGACACTTTTTCAAAAGTTGGGACTAGATAGACACATTTTTGAAAGCGGGTATCAAACAGATACATCTGAACGAAAGTGGATACCATCGGACTAACTAAACTGAGAAATAAATACAATGAGATAGATTGGAAAATAGAGGTTAGTGAACACATAGATTGAGATTGAAGTAATTCTCGCATGATCTCTCACAGATCAAGGTTAGTATCTTATTATGATTTATATATGTTAGATTTATGATTTTTTTATGATGTTTCTCAAAATTAAGTTTATCCCAAATTAGTATAAACTTAATTATGATTTTAGGAATTCTTTTATGAAATGGTATGAACCTTAATTATACTTTTTTCCAAATTATTATAACCCTTAATTATGAAATTTAGGGATTTTGTGTTTTTTGCTGCCTATAGTTTTTTTTTTTAAGTTTTGAATTTATACTATGTTGCTTATTTAATTAAAGTAGTATGAGTTTTGTTATGTCTTGCATTTTGCATTGTGATAATTGTGATTTTTGAATATAAATTTTATCTTTTTTCTAAATAGGTGAGATGTGATAAATTTATATTAAAAAGATTATGATAAAGAGTAAAAAAAATGATTCTTCTTTTGAAGAAGAAGGTTAGTGATCAAGATGAAAAAAAAAGGCATATATGTTAACTAAACTTTTTATGAGAACCAAGAATTCAAGACAATGAAAATCAAATCTCTAAACTTTCTAGAGTCATATATAATGAATTTAAAAATTTATTAGAACGTGACCTGGGAAAAGCGTCTTCAAATTTGACAATACCCACCAAATCAAATTGATGAGGTGCAAAGAGCTTATCTAAAATAATATTCATGGTTTGGTATCATGATATAATAGCAAATAATAGTAATATTTTTTTGAATTACATTATTATGTGTGTTTGTTTTAAATAGAGGAAATGAGACGAAAAATGAAAAACCTTTTTTTTCTAACTAAAACAAATTATATATAACAAATTTAATTTGGCACCCCTAAATATTTTCTCCAAGTTCCGTCACTGAATCCATCATTGTTTATCCATCTACTCACCCTCCCTCAAATTCATCATTTGAAGCAGACACACTCTTAGTGTATGCATGGTCCTTAGAAAGAGAAATTGTAAAAATTTATTTTTGATCGTCGAAACTTTCACATCAACTACTAAAAGTAAGGACAATTTCAATTGTTATAGGACATGAGCTTAATAATCTTGAAATAGTAAATTTATAGATTTTCATTTTTATATGATATTCAACTTTATCATATCTATTTAATTTGGAACCTAATCAAATTTCATACTCCAACAATCTTTTTTAAGAGTGAGTCCCTTTCATATCGGTACACTCCCTTTTGAAAGAAAACATTTTCAACCACAAATACTCTTTACTAAGTTTGATGTTTAACTTAACATAAAAGACTTACTTAAAAACCTTTGATATAGTACTATACGTCATTAAAATGACCTTCAACAATATGATAACATAACTAAAGAACTTAAATTAATCTCTAAAAAATTTAATTCAAATAGATAAGCATTAGAAATATCTCAAATGTTTGAGATCTTACTTTGCTACGGTAACTTTCGTTTTTCAAAAATTAAATTTACTAATCTAAAAAAGATAAATTCAGTATTTATTTTTTATCTAGTAAAAAATCTCGTATGGTTCCTTGATATAAAGGAAGTATTTAGTATTGGTGATTCTTATTTCTAATCCATTATGTTTTATTTATAGACTATTTATTTGATTAATCGTTGTTTAGAAACCCTCATCACGTTTTAGTCATCATCATGGATTTAGTGTATTTTTGAAGGACCCAAAATAAGTATCCATGGGATAGAACCGAACATGTAACTTTTAGTAATAGTTAAGGTAGAATATAAGTTTGAAAACAATCAAACTACACATTTCTTTGACATGGACAGTACATTCTTTCGGGAATTTATTGTAACAAGAAAAAAAAAAAACTAAGATGGTTTAGTTAGCTTTTACGTAAGATTTTGTTGAAAAATTTTGGCACCATAGCCTTATTTTCTTTAATGAAATCATTAAAAAACATGCTCTCTTTATTGGGTGAAAATCAAGAGGTTACTTGTCAAAAATTAAAAGAATATTTTATCTATGCATTTATCTTCGTACTTAAAAATTTCTCAAAAGTTTTTGGAGATAGATTATGATACTTCAAATGTAGGAATAGGAGTAATTTTACTCTAAAAACAACATCCCACGATTTATTTCAGTGAAAAATTATAATGAAGTCACATTTAGAATTCTACCTATGATAAAAATATGTATGCTTTTATTTGTTCCTTACAAATTTGACAACATTATATTCATTTATCATATATTGAACTTCATTTCCCTTACTCTTCCTTCCTTTCCATTCCATCTGATCATTAAGAAGTTAAATTTCTAACTCAACACTTATATATTATAAAATTACATTTTATCATAGATGTAAGACTTTAAACATGTTCAATAAAAATAAAAAGTCACTAATCATTGTATAAGAACCACGATATTATTTTAAGTACAAAAATCACATTTAAGTAAGATAGTAAGGATAACATATGTATAAAACTCAATTGAAAAATATAAAATTTTAACTAATCAATAAATAAAGAGTGATTAGAAATATTTGTATTTTTAATAACTCGGTTCAATTTTTCCCTATAAAACTAGTTATCTAAACTAACATAGGTATATTTGTATTTCAGTTTCTTAAATATAGCTGAAGTTTTTTGAAAAATAATAATGTAACTGAATTTAATGACGACGGGTAACACAAACTAATCTTAACCTCTCCAAAAACATATTGATTTGGAGGTTTCTCCTTGCACCTTCCACTTTTCTTCTATTCCCACAAATTTTTCCAAAATACGATAAATGATTCTTGATTTTCTGACTAGCACCCCCTCATACATAAATACTGGATTTTGAAATCCAGTTAAGGTAATACTGGTTTTCTAAATCCGGTTTAGATAGTAATAGATTTTGAAATCCAATTATTGGATTTTCAAATCCGGTTAAAGATTTATGAGATTTCGAAATCCGATAAATATAATTAATAGATTTCAAATTCAGTAATTTTTTTAATTGGATTTCGAAATCCGGTAGCTTCTTAAATATGTTTTTTGGAAATCTGAGAAGTGCATGTCGGTGAGATAGAGTGTACATGTCAAATAGTTATTTTGGAACTTTTTATAAAATTTGGGGATGTTGAATAAATGGTTGAAGATGGAGAAAGAAGTCCCTTGAATTTTTGCATTGAGTTTAAAAATTTAACCTAATGTAACTCGGGATGAGCTATTAAAAGCTGAAAAAATACTTGTATTTACATAGTTTTGTTATTTAGCCATACCATTTATATGAATTTTAATGCGATTACTATAAAAGTCTAACAAATTCATGATGGCTTTATTCTCATATTTAATCATAAAATTGATAGAAAAAATAACATAAATAAAAATGAAATTAAAAACATTGTATAAAACTCAAAAGGTTCCGGCTTTCCATTGTCAGGACACTATTTCATCACCCGTAGTTGATTGGGCTGCAAATCATCTTGGGCTGATGTAGGAATGTGGATAATGGACCATGGATCTTGGGAGGGAGATATTGAACAAACTTAAGAGTTAAGATAGGATAAAATACAAATTAAGAAATAAAAATAGTAATAAACGTTTTTTATAACGTAATAAAATGATCCACAGAAATTGAGTGTAAAGAATTCTCCAAACATGCTCGTATGAATGTTAATATTGATTATGCAGCATGTGTTTTTCTCTATCTTGTTATAATGCTGTTGGAAACTTCTCAACAAAGATCAGTAAAGATTTTTACATTCAAATTCATATATTGCATTTCTTTGTTATTTGTGATTCTCCTGCTATTTTAATTTATTATTTCTATAGTTATTTTTCAAATTATGTCTTATTTCATGTTATATTACTCTATGATTTTTCGGGTTATCTTCTTTATCTGTGTTATCATCAATCACACGACCTCTTAAGTATTTTTATTAATAAATATTGGTCATTTTATGTCTAAGCAAAAAAATATGCATATGTTCGTAGATATGATTAACTTTTAGAAGTTTTTAATATTACATTTTTTTTATTTTGTATATAATTATTATTCTTGATGTAAAAAGATAACTTTTCAAATGTTACATAACTAATAAAACCCTACTTAGTTTATTTGAACAGAGTAACTAATAAAGCAAGAGATCAAATGGAAATTTGAACAAATATCTTTACTTATTATATGCATATAATCTTTAGATTACAAAATTCAAAAAAAAAAAACAAACAAAACCCTCCAATTAGTTTTTAAGATTGTAATTATCAAACACTTCAACATCTAATTTTTCTAAACCTGTACATAGGACCATGGCTTTAAAAAAGTAAAACATCATTTACCTAAATCCTTAAACATATAAATAAAATTTAACTAAGAAAGATTTTATAAAGTTATAACTAAATAACATCACTTGAAAAAATAAAAACTAAAATAATCTATGAACACAATAGATTTTAAGATATTTCAAGAATGATCGCATTGTGCAGAAAAAAATGTTATTTACTTGAGAAGGGAACAAAATTAAAGACTTGGAAGAGGAATAAACACAAACAGATGGTGAGCAAAGGTGTACTAAACAAGGTAAGGCATCCACATTTGAGTGTAACATTTCAAGGGATCGGGAAGTTTTTTCTTCCACTCTTCGGATGGAGGCATTTCGCCGGTAAGAGCAAGGGAACTATCATCTTTGCGATTCCCAAGATTGAGAACAAAAAGCTCCTTCCCGAAAACCTCCTTCATCGCCATCAGAGTTTCTTCCATAACAACCTTCCCATCTCGTAGCCTACTCTCCGGCTCCACACAGCTCCCTCCAACATTCACCATAATCCTTCCTCCCTTCCTCAACCGGCCCCTCAGCTTCTCCCACGTGGCAGGCTCCTGGAGCTCGGGGATCAAGCATCCCTTGGAGAACAAATCCACGATGATCCCGGAGAAGCCGTTAGGCACGGTGGCGTTGAGCGCGTTCCCGATGTAGATGAAAAGGCGCTGCTGGTTCTCCCTCTCGAGCTTCCCGAGATTGAAGTACTCGCGCGCCACCTGGATGACGGCGGGATCGAGCTCCCAGCCGTGGAGGACGGCGTTGGGATAGTGGTCGAGGAGGAGGCGGGCGGCGGTGCCGGCACCGAAGCCGAGGAGGGCGATGGGGCCGGAGGGCAGGATTGGAGGGAGCGTAGCGAAGACGTCGAAATAGGTTTTGGTGAGGGACGTGAATAGGAAGGATATGCTGTGGATGTTTCCGGGGCCGTCGAGGAGAAGAAGCCTGGAGCCAGAGAGGGGGTGCTCTGCCTTTCTAGAAACTTCTAGAACGCGGATGTAGTTATGGCGGGACTTGAACTTGACCAGGATTTTCACCTCCTCCGCGGGAATGCCGTCATCTTGGGTTTTCTGGTGTTGCTGCTGGCTTTTGGCCACCAATGAAGAAGTAGAGGGGGGTTTGAGAACGAGAGAGATTCTGGCTGGGATGTGGCGGACCTGGAGCGGAGCTGAATTGCGGAGGAACATTTGTGGTTGGGTTTGCGCGGTAGAAATCACCGTCCTCATCCTTGCCTTCGAGCCCACTCTGTATGTACCATGGATTGCAAAATTTCATAACTGCTCACAACATTTTATTTCTTAATGGACAATGATACGATATATTGAAAACTAAATTTGACAATTTCTTTTTACTATTTGAAATGTTAACTTTTAATTTATTTAGAAATATATAAAAAATGAGAAAATAAAATACCACACTTAACAAATGACATGTCAAGTTATAAGAAAAAATTATCGAAATTTAGTTGGTAAAAAATCATTTTCTATTTCTTAATTATAACGTATCAAAATTTATACCACAAATTTTTTCAACTCCGATTTATCTACCGAATCTTTTTGTGTTGTACATGACCATTAAAAACACATTCTTTTAGTAATTTAAATACGGGTGGCAAAACAGATCGATCTAGCCCGTTTTGACCCGATCTGTATGTGGTCTGTCAAAAACGGGTTGGGTCGGGCTGGCCCGTCAAACAAAACACGGGTTAATAATTACAACTTGTCCCGTATAGAATGGGCTAACAGGTCAAGTCAGGCTTATCCGTCTAATTTTTTTTCTTTTTTTTTAAAGTTTTTTAATTTGTTTTCAAATTTTTCAATTTTTTTAAATTTGTTTATATATACATATAAATTATTATTAAAGTCATATTTAATCAAATAAAATATTCTTTAAACTTTTAATTGATTAGTTAATGTTTTTAATTAGACAAGTTAAAAATAATTATTAAATTTACATATTAAATTATTCAATTATAACTAATAATTTAAACTTAATTTGTAGGTGTTAATGATTTAAATTACAATCTTATTATATATTTATACATTTAAAATATATATTTGACATGTCAAGTTGACGGGTTGGATGGGACGGGCCAGAACAGATCGATGGGTTGAAATCTTCAATACAACTTGTTCCTTTTAACACGGGCTGACGAGCTGGGCCGTTGGACCAATCCGTTTTGTCACCCCTAAATTTAAAGACAATTTTAATATTTTTTAAAATTTTAAAATTAATGATCATTAGTATATTAGCAAAAAAAACAATATAAAAAAATCAGTAAAAAATCTAAACTCAATTTTTTCAATACGATAACATCTAAAATTTATAATATTACAAAATTATAAATTATAAATATATAAATATAAAAATTATAAATGTTCAAAAGATAAAAAAAATAGTTAAATAATTAAAATTAAAATAATTATAATAAAAATTACAAAATAATATACTTTAAATAATAAAATAAGTTATAATATTTATAACATAATATAACGTAAGGGTACATAACACCTAATTACATAAAAAAAAATTATTGTGGTATAAGAAGAAAACAAAATATTTTTGAAGGATAACTCGTAAGTAACAAGATGAAAACCCATAACACAAAGTTGAGAGATATATCACCAAAGTCTTTATATAACTTTGATGAATTTTTACAATAATTAAGATAAGGGGATAAGACATTTATCACTTTATTCTTTTACTTTTATTATATTCTTATATATTCATAATTATTTTTATTTCTATATTTGTCTTAAGTGAAGTGTTTCTAACCTCATTTATCTTGTCTAGTGACTACAAAATTAATAAAAATCTTTATAAATTATGATAAAAATTCAAGTTTTATGGACTTGAAAGAGTTTTCATTTCATTTATTTTATTTTATTGAGATATGTTATAATTTATGTGATATTTGTCTCACTTTCCTATTTTGTGATTGTGTAAAAATAACACAAAATCTTATAATTTCATCACAGATGACTACTCCTAATATATCCATATCCGACCTCTTCTTAATCGACATTGTGGCGATTTTCTCGGAGAATGCATGACAAACAAATGCAATGAATAACTCTGAGATAGTTCACGGAACAAGAAATTTTACTATCACATTCTTCTCTGCACTAAATACACTTATTATTATCGAAGAACAAAATTGGAGTTATTTTTTATTTATCTCCAATAGTTCAAGTGAATCTTATCCATAATCTATCTCCTTCAAATGTTTGAAGGCTAGTACATGAAGGGGAACAATAAATAAATAATACTTATTTCTCTTTTGGTGTAAAAAATATAATATGTATCAAATGATATAAATATAAGATGCATACAATATTATAAAATATATAAATATATGTATATGTCAATATTTATGTATATTATAGAATTATGTGACAAAAATTTATAAATATATTATAAATAATAATAAAATTTAGGTCAGCACATTCTTCCTCTGCCAAACTGTTCCATCTTACAACATAAACATCCATGAAGTTACTATCATATATAAGAAAAAAGAAAGTGAAATTAATCTTCTCAAATGCTATCAAAATATAGTGAATAAATGATACAACAGTCTTCGAATACCAAGATCTCATTCACTAACCTGACATTGTTTACTTAAATTATTGTATATATGTTATAATTAGTATATTGGTTTAAAGATGAATTTAATTAATAATTATATTAGTTTAATTAAAATATTGTACAGATCTAATCAAAATGTTAAGAATTTGAAAACGAAATAGAATATTATGTCTTTTCTTCATGTTTATTTATTATTTTAGAGTTCTAACTTGTTTGATAATTTGTACTTAATCAAAATTTTGAATTATTATTTAATCAATTATTTTAATCTATTTAATAAATTAGGTCCAGTTCACATATACAAACATATTTATAATTGATTTTTCATGTTAAGTAGTATTTAAATGTATTAGAATTGATATTTTAATTCATACATGAATTTAACATCAATTATATTAATTTAACAAAAACATTACAGAAATTTAACCAATCTCTTGTAATCCGAAAAATAAATAATAAAATAATTTTTTAACAAACATTTTATTTGATATAATTGACAAAATTATTAAATGGAATAATTTTTTTATTTTTTTATGGAAGTTACAATAATAAAATAATAAAATTTTAAGGTTTTCATTTATCAAAAATAGTTGTTTATTAAAATTTGTTGAACAAACCAATAAATGATTGTCATATGATGGATGTATAATGCATTTACAATCACGTGAAAGTGTCCATTTTTTTTATTTTTTATCTAACGTAATTACACTTTTTTTTTTGGAAGAGAGAAAAAAAATCCAAATATGGCTTGAAATCTTCTTTTAGTTTCCTAGGAGATTTTATTTCTTTTCTATTTTTTTACGAGGTGGCGTTGTTATGAGATGTGGAAACAATTTATTTTTCTTTTCTTTTGTACTGAGACTACGAGAGATTTTATTAACATTATGTTTACTTGAGGGAGAGTATTTGAGACAAAGTGAGTAGATAGATTTAAGTGAATTTAAAAGTGAATTATATGTTATTTTTTTTAAAAATTTAGAAGTAATTATGAGTAAATTTAGAAGTAATTTTTGTGAAAATTTGTAAAAGATTTGATTGATGTGATTTATTAAAAAATATGTTTTAATACAAGTATAGATGAGATTACCATTTTACCCAAAATTTAATAAGTAGTATATATTGATATTTTTATTAATAAAAAAAAAAAAAAAAAAACTAGTGTTCAGAAACCAAGCATGTGGATCGAATCCTCTCAATTTTAACAACCAACAGATCTATTCCATGATATGAGATCGAATCCTCTACCCCAGATCAAATTCATTCAAAATGGGATTGAATTCCTCAACAAGTCACTTCCAATGAGATCGAATCCCTCAAGCCCTAGATCTGATCCATTCGAATGGGGATCAGATCTCTCACTTTCTCTCTTAACATAGATCCCTTGTGGGATCGGATCCCTTATTTAGCACATTCAGCTCTCCGCGTTCAGGTCCCTCACACCATGAATGAGTAAAATTGTCATTAAGCCGGTGAATCCACTCAAATTAGCGCATAAGTGGGGAGATTACAATTATGCTCCATCCCGCTAATTACCCCTATGTATTTCTCTTAAAATCTACTGAGCGAACATAGAATTAACTTCACAATCCATCTTCGCTTTGCCACTATACCTCAAACGAACACAACATAAAATGTTGAGTACTTAATAAGGTAGTTCATTGTTACTAAATTACTCAACTTAATCATTATCACCATAAAAAAGAATAATATTTTAACTCATTTTTAATCTTTATTTTAATTATTTTTAGATCATTATGTTACATTATTAAAAAAATTAAAATAAATAATTTAAAAATAAGTGAAGGGATAAATTAAAAATGAGTAAAAAAATTAAATTAAAATATCATTATTCAGAATAGAAAATGATATTTTTGTAAAACATTCCTAATTAATTTTGATGAGCAAAACTGCAAACTAAAATGCAGTGTAACCATCAAGGTTATAAATAATTTACTTGATCGCTTAACCTTTGTATATTTCGGTGTTTTTACCGTATACACTAATGAATTAGCACGGATTTGCAGGTAAATTAAAAGTTAGTTTTAGATAAAATGCTAAGATTTGAAAGGATAAATTTTGTTAATTGGATCCACACTTTATTTTAGGAAAGTTATTTTTATTTGTATTAATATTTTATTATAAAAAATTCTTTTCATTTTACTTTAAAAGTTATTTTTATTTTAATTTAGATTTAAAAAAAACCGTATATGATCTTATTTTATAAAATTAAGGACTCTTCTAGGTGTCATATAATGTAAGATTAATTTTTGTAAAGGAATGCTAACGTGGAAAGTATTTTAAGTAGCAGTGGATGATAAATATTTAAATATTAGTTCAATTTTAATTACATTTAATTTGTAATACAAGAAAACTTTGATAGTTATTTAAATTATCAAATTATTATATTCTTTTCATATTTATAATTTTTTATTATTTTTGTTCAATTTTTACTATCTTTTCCTTAATTATAATAATTTTAAATAATATTTTCTCAATGTTTACTCTCAATTTCAGCTTCCTACTTCCTAATTCAAGTTAAGGGTTAGGTTTTCATGTAACATATAACCTTTCACAAGTTAAGGATTGGGTTTTTATGTACCATATAACCTTTCACTATCATGAAACACTGGTGGATCACACTTAACACGGGCAGGTCAGAATACACCAACATTCAGTGAAAGTATTTTGGGGCTTCTTCCTGCAACTCCAAATACTTCCTCTGCACTCCCGAAAATTTTCTATATTCTCACTTTGTCTCTCAATCGAAAGTAACTATAATTTTTGTTTTTCTAACTGACTGACTCCCATTTTTTTCTCAAACAGATCTCGACGTCCGGTGCTTTGTTTTATTTTATTTTAATTTTTTTGTTCGTTATGATTACCAACATGCGGTGTTATGTTTTTTTTTTTCTTTTTTTATCTATGAATATCGATACCTAGTGTTTAAGTTTGTTTTATAAATGTCTAACATCCGAAACTTTATTTTCTTTTACTTTACAAATGTCGAGATTCGATATTTTTTTTTATTTAAAAATGTCGATATCCAATAAATATTTATTAAATTATAATAAAATGAATTTTTCAATTTAAATTTAAGAAATAATTTATTTAACATAATTATTTATTAAATGTTTATTTAAAATAACATAAAATAAAATGTATTTTAATTGTTTAAATTTCAACTAAATAAAAATTTTAAAAAATTATTCAACAATTTAATAATTAAAAAATTTAATACAATTCGAGGAATGTTGGATATCCCGTTAATATATTTAAAAAATGTTTTTTTCAATTAAAAGTAATAATTATTAATAGATGTTAACATAATAATTTTTTTAAATTTAATAAATTAATATAAAGTAAATGTATTTTATTTGAATAAAATTATATATATATATATATATTTCTTTTATTAAAAGATTAATTTTTTTAATTTAGTTTATTTTAAAATTATTTATTTTTAATATATTACATATAAAAAAAATAAACAAATATATATAAACTTTTATATATATATATATATATATATATATATATTTAATATAAAAATAAAAATAAAGGTAATATATATTAAGAGATGTGAGGATTTAATTTTTTTAATATATTTTTATATATGTTGATATTTGTAAATAAAAATATATATAATACCGGGTGTTTGTAATGAGAAAATAATAAATAAAATATGGATGGAGATATCTATCAAATAAAACTAAATACTAGATATCGACATTTATAAATGAAAAGAAAATCGGCTGTCAACATCTCTAACAACCAAAAAATTAAAAAAAAAAAAAAATCAATTACCGAATATCGTATAACATATCAAAATATCAGATGTCCACATTCGTAAAAGAAAAAAAAAAAGCCTTGGAATAGATTGATCAGAGAGAATAAATGTAATTACTTTTTTAACTTATGGACAAAGTATAAAGTTAAAAAAAAATAAGGGTACAAAGAAAAAGTCCCAAGTACTTTTTCTCGAATTTGAAAAATAAGAAATAATTAAATCAAAACCGTACCATATTTTCTTGTACCCAAATTCGTGTTCCTTTTACGACATTCACATTTCAAAGTACCAAATAATGACCAATGCAATTCCCCTCCCTCAGCAGGTAAACCAAAACATGATTTTCTTCTTTTCTTTTCTTTTTTTCAAAATTTGTGTAATCCCAAGGCTCGGAATTAAAAGTACTACACTTGCTGTTAAAGAACAATTGCAGTACTGGTCATATACATTTTATTAATTGCAGTTTGAGTATACCATATTCGAACAAAATATACGCATTCCCCGATTGTAAATATTAACCCTTTCCAAAAAAAGCCTTACAAAACTATTATCATGAAGACATAAAAAAAGAACAAAAAGTACTACTATTTTGGGATGAATTTTACTCCCTTGCCAAAATGTAGTCTTGAAACATTATTATTCTGAAAAAAAAAACAAAAAACTGATAACTACTATTATTTTGGAGTGGAAAGAATACTTCGAACCTCAGCTAATATTTTTTATTGTTTTGCTTATTGAAGGGTGCTCAATCTTCATCTTTTAATTCTTCCATTTACATAGATTATACCTAAAATCTTTTCAAAAAGAAAAGTAATAACAAGAACACAACATTATGGTATCTTTCTCACTTTCTTTAATATTCCCATCAAACGATACAATAGTCAAAATTGAAGCGATAACTTTTGCATGCATCCAAAATGATGTCTCCATGTGAACAAAGGAAAATGTCCACAAATGGCAATGATCAAAATCAATTAAATATACTATTATGGGAGACTGGAACGAAATAAGTATGAGCCAGATGCCAAAATAAAAGAAATGACGTGAATGAACAAAAAATAGTTTAAGTTGGAGACCAACATAATGTTTTACACTATGTTACATTTGCACAATGTGTTGATTATATTTGCATTTTCACGAGTTGTTTGTGTACTATTTAGTCATGTGATCTCCCCCATAAAGATTACAATAAAATATGCTGTGCAAGAACTTGCTCTGTTCTATCAACAACAAGACGATGAATGCACTCCTGGCTTCTCTTCTTCCATGTCATCTGCAATATCCCTGCAAAAAAAGAGAGTATTAAATTCATTTCTTAACTCGTGTAATAGCATAATATACTGAGCTCCATTCAATCTAGACAAAACTTCCATTGAGGCCGACTCTAGAATATTTATTAGGCTACACCGGGTCAGAAAGGTAACGGTTTTCAAAGACAACCAGAAATTATCAACTGAAAGGGGGACTTGTAAACTAAATGGATTTGCATTCAGCTTCAACCAATGATTGTTACCTCATATGGGCAGTGACACTTGAGAACTTGGAATTAGCTTTTTCACCTTCATCAGGGTCAGAATCATAATCTTCACCATCCCATTTGCGAAGTTTTGGTCTTCTATCCATGTCTTCTTCCGCCTGAATATAAAATAAAATCAAACAACAAGAGAATGGCAGAGAGACAAAAACTGTTAACAGTTATTAAGTACTGACCTCTTCTGGAATTTCTAAGGTAGGTGGTGTTGTCTGAAAAGGTACACTGGGAGCATGGGGAAGTCGGGAAATCTGTTCTAGCAGTGTGATCCTTGAATTTAATGGAAAAAAAACATGTCAGTCAGTGCTTAATCCAGGAAATGTTAGGAAATCTCTGAATATTTTATACGAGAGAAAAGGGAAGTGTAAATTCTGACTAAGGTTCGGTCCTGGGCCTACTGTCTTCTGCCACACAAAGAGGCACAAATTCCATAAAACCCTAAAACCCTATCAAAATATTGTATCTTCACAACCAATATGAAAATAAAAATTCAGGTATAAGGTATAGCTTGTCTACGCAACTAATTGTAAGTTACTGAAAACATAATCTCTTATAGAAATGATGCGATATGACATGGATTAAATTCAATGCATTAAAGTTACATTCTTAACAATTTATGACCATTATTTTTCCCCATAATTAAAAGAAATAAAATTTGAAATGAGAAATGAGAAATATCAACTTCAATTCAACCAAGATGAAATTATCAGTATAAAAAACACCTTATTTTTTCCATATCCTTGGGTGTGTTTAGGTTCTCCATGTTGCTTGGATCGACATAGAGAGTATAATCTGGACCAAAATATTCATAATATTCATTATAAGGCAACTTATTGTCAGGCTCCACTCCTACTGCCACTGCTGTCTAAAACAAAGAAAAAACAAGTAATCAATAAGTAAATTAAAGCAGTCCAAGTCACATTATGATCTGGCCTAAAAAGAGAAAGAAACGGACCTCATAACACCAACAGCGGGCAACATTCCGAATTGTATATCCACCACCACCCAAAACCATTAAAGGAACATTGAAAGATCTAAGGAATCGAAGGCAATCTGCGTGACCTTTGACAGACAAGTTGAAGCAACCCAACCTGTCACCAGACAATGAATCAGCTCCACATTGAAGAACAACTGCCTCAGGTTGATAAACCTCCATGACTTTATGAATGACAGTTCGAAACAGACCACGAAAATTCTCATCATCCATTCCGTCGTTTAATGGGACATTGACAGCATAGTTCTTTCCCGAGCCCACCCCAATGTCTTTGATATGCCCTGTGCCAGGGAAAAAGTCACCAAACTTGTGAAAAGAGACTGTCATCACTCTATCAGTGGTGTAAAAGGCCTCCTCGACCCCATCACCATGGTGAACATCAATGTCAACATACAGAACTCGCTGCCAAGTATCATAAAACAGACAACGAGAAAGTAAATTCAGCAAAGGAAGAAAGCATGTGGATATAAACAAGAAACTCAATCAACAACTCATATCACAAGCAATAGAGTTTCTGCACAAGAACAAACATAAATTTGATTTACATTGAAAAACTACAAAATTGTGAAACAAGAAAAACAATCCAATCTTAATTCTTCACATGTCCAAAAAAAATCATGAGAATACAGCTCAACAATAAATTACTCCATCTGATTTCTTTTACTAAGCACTGCTGGTACTGAATTGGCATGGTAGCTGCGGAATCAAAAACACAATGAAAATAGTGACTACTGTTTGATTGGAATGGGAATGGAGTCAAATTTTACACGATTCGAACTATGTGAAATCAAAAACAGAAACATGTTCGGGGAGTGTCAAAGCACACACACTAAAATTGTATAAACTACTGAAATGAGCAAACATTCCCACAAAAACAAAGGCAGAAAAAGTTAGGTAGAGGCAATAGGAAAAAAGAGGGAATTACCCTGTGAACTTTAAGAAGCTCGAGGATACCGAGAACAATGTCGTTGACGTAACAGAATCCAGAGGCTTCGGATTTCTTAGCGTGGTGGAGACCGCCGGCCCAATTGATGGCGATGTCGGCGTCGCCGCGGTTGAGTTTGACGGCGGCGCCGATGGAGCCGCCAGCGGAAGCCTGACAGAAGTCGAAGAGGCCATCGAAGACAGGGCAGTCCTCGCCGACGTTGAAGCGCTTGAGTTGACGCGAGAAGGTGGTGTCGGCGAGGGTCTCGGGAGAGACGGAAGAGAGGAAGTGGACGTAGTCATCTGAGTGAAAGCGGCGAATGTCGTTGGGTGATGCTGGGAAAGGGCGGTTAATCTCCATGCGGCGGTGGAGGGAGTAGTGGACGATAAGGTTGTGCGCCATGCGGATGCGGTGCGGCTTCATTGGGTGGCCCTGGCCGTAGTAGTAATCGCCGATAGTTGGTTCGTAAAAGTACGTAACTCTTCGCTTCTTGGCGTCTGAACCTGACGATGGCAGCGAAGCTCCACCTTCTATGTTGCTGTTGCTACTCTCCTCTTCCATCATTCCCATTCGATGCGATGCAGATTTCTGTTTTTCCCTCTGAATAATAATAAATTAGTATTGTAATTTGTAGAGTACCCTAAGAGATCCAATACCCAAACCCTCTTTGCTCTGTTTTAGTTATTGAATGTGTGTGTATTTGTAGTGGGAGGGGAAGAGGGAAAGAGGGGAAGGGTTATTTATTTGCTACCAGACTTTCTTTGATGCATCCATTCATTCAATTTATTATTCAGGACGTTTCCTTTCTCGCCTTTCCACACCATCCCCTGTTTCCTTTCCTATACACATTTTTTTATTTAATTTTTTTTTTTTTATATATATATATATATATATATATATATATATATATATATATATTTAACTCCTAAGGATTGAAATATACACAACAACAAACGTATTTTATTTTTAATTACAAAAGTTAAAAGATAAAGCTAGTTGAAATATAAGACCACTATGAACTATTTAACTTTATTTTATTATCATTTATTATTTCCCAACAAAAGTTTTCTTTTTTAATGGTAACTAGAACAGCATTACTATAGACGCATTCTTGAGCAAAATCAGAGATTCCTTTTTCATAATTCATGTTGTTTTTTATGAATTTTTTTCTATAAATCAGCCTTTTTAAAAATTGAAAAGAAAACAATTAGACCGGAATTCACATTTTGGAGACTGAATTTTGACATAATTGTTTTCTTTTTCCTTATGTGAAACATAATTAAGAACAGGAAATTAAATAAATAATAGAAAGTCTATCATAATTTTTCATTTAAGTATTAAATGATTAATGAATAATTAATAAAAATTGCGATAAAATTAATACAATAGAAAAAACAAGGAAAGAAAATTGTGTTAAGTTATAATTATTCATGATAAAAGTGTAAAATGAATATTTAAAATGGTTTATAAAGTATAACTTTTTTTAAACATATTATTATAGTTTGATTGTTTAATAAACGGTTAAATTTGGTTTTATTTTTTAATTTTAAGCAAAGATGTAATTAGTTTCTCTTTAAAATTTTGGACCAATTTAGTCATCAATTTTTTAAAATATATAAATTTAATTATTTTATCCAAATTTTATGAAAAAAAATTGCTTAAAATGACCTATTTATAAAGTTAGAAGACTAAATTTGTCAAAATTTTAAAGATGAATTAATTTTAATTTTTATGGGAAGTGAAAAATAAAAAAAATGATTAAAAATAATTTTTTTAATGAAATTTGAAAAAAAAAATTATAACGTCAAAGAAAAAAGGTTGTTCGAAATTTATGTTGGCATAGATAATTGAATATTAAAATAATAAATTATATTTTTACTTAATAAACATTTACATGTCATGGAAATTAATCATAAAAAATATTATTATATTTCTTAGTTATATTAATACTAAAATAATATAGTTTAAAATTAAGTTTTGAGTACACAATATTATGATAACTTGAGGTTTGGTTCTTAGGGCGTCAAACTTTGATTAAATGACAGTAGAATATTATATTAATATAAAGCTAAAGGGTAAATAAATTTTTAATTATAGAGTTTATTATATAAAACTTTTTTATCATTTTAGAAATTTTTTCTTTTTTTCAATCATCGCTTAAAATGATTAAATTGAAAGACTAAATTATCAAAATTTCAAAAAATGAAATAATTTTAACTTTTACTAAAAGTTAAAGATAAACATATATTTAATTCTTTAATAAATAATTAAAAAATAATTTTTGTAATGAAATTTTAAAAAGAAATTATAACGTCAAATAATAAGGTTGTTAAAAAATTATGTTGGCATAATTGAATATTAAAATAATAAATTACATTTTTACGTAATAAACATTTAAATGTCATGACAATTAATGATAGAAAATATTATTATATTTTCTTAGTTATATTAATACTAAATTAATATAATTTAGAATTAAGTTTTGAATATTGTGATAATTAAAAGATTTGGTTGTTAGGTCGTCAAACTTTTATTAAATGATAGTAGAATATTGAATTAATATAAAACTAAACGGTAAATAGGTTTTTAATTATAGAGTTCATTATATAAAATTTGTTTATCTCTTTAGAAATTTTCTTTACATTTTTTTTACATTTCTCTAAGTTTACTCGTTTTTTTTTATATATTTTTCGATCAGAGACTACTTTTGAGCTCAGACAGAGAAAAAGAGAACATTGCCAATCCATCTGATAAAGATTCATGGACTGCAATCTATCCTTTTCTAGAGCACAATATGTTTCATTATGTGCTTGTGAGTTTTGTGAGCTGCATATGGCTCAATTTCTTGAATTTGGATTTTCTGCATGTGTATAACCATAGTGGTAGATTCAGATCATTGATCTGATTGCTTGTTTTTTAGATAGAGTCTTTAATACGAGTAAGTTGTGGAGGGAGAGTTTAAGAGTTATAGGAGTTTGAACCAAGGTAAGGGAATTTAGTATTTTTGTAGTAGTATGTATGATAATGTGAATTTGAGTACCTTATGCTGAAACGATGATTAATTGTGCTTGTTAGTTATGTGATTTTGTAAAAATTGAGAATTTGACTTGTAGATGTTGTGAATGAGAAAAATTATGAATTTGATGGAGCACCTTTGATGAATTGTATGTTTGGAGATTTTTACATACCGACACTCTCAAAGGGTTTTCTCTAATTAAAATGATTTGAACTATACATTGGCGATTTAATTAGAATAAAAACATATAGACAATTAAATTTTGGCATTTTAGTGTAGAAGAAATCAATATGGCATGAATTATTTAACTTTATTTTATTATCATTTATTATTTCCCAACAAAATTTTTCTTTATTAATGGTACCTAGAACATCATAACTATAGACGCATTCTTGAGCAAAATCATAGATTCCATTTTAATAATTCATGTTATTTTTCATGAATTTTTTTTTCTATAAATCAGACCTTTTAAAAAATTGCAAAAACAAACAGACCGGAATTCACATTTTAGAGACTGAATTTGGACATAATTTTTTTTTTCTCTTTCCTTATGTAAAACATAATTAAGAACAATAGATTAAATAAATAATAAAAAAATCTATCATAATTTTTATTTAAATATTAAATGAATGATTAATAATTAATAAAAATGTTGATAAAATTAATAAAATAGAAAAAAAAGAAAGAAAATTATGTTAAGTTATAATTATTCATCATAAAAGTGTAAAATGAATATTTAAAATGGTTTATAAAATATAACTTGTTACAAGTTGCACAATTGTCTCGTGACAGAGGTCAGACTGGTGGATTAAATAACAATCCAAGAGTGAGAAAGGTTAGACAAGTGGGTTAAGTCACAATCTAAGAGTGAAATTCCTAGTATGACAATTGTTGAGCGAAAAATTGTTGCATGTGACATCAATTGTTTTATGGTAAAGACCAAGTAAATAAGTTACAATTCAATCAAGACGTTTGGATGATTACACTCTTAATAAATAATTAAAAAATAATTTTTAAATGAAATATGAAAAAACAATGTTAAATTACTCTTTTGATATTCCTATTTGTCACGTAATATCAATTTGGTCGTCAAGTTTTTTTTTGTCTCAATTTGGTCCTTATTTTTTTAAAAATAATTCAAGTTATTCAATTATTCTCTAAAAGTCTTTAAATTAATTTTCTTTAATTTTATTTTCTCAATTTTCTTAATTTCTTTTTAACTCTTTATTTTCTTTAACTTCTTGGATTATTTATTTTTATTCTCTATTTATTTATAATTCTTTTCTTGAATTTTGTTTAAAATTTTTTTCTTGTCCTTCTTGAATATTTTATTCATTGAACTTTTTCTTTTTCCTTGAATCTTATCCTTTTGAATATTTCCTTTTTTAATATTGTTTTCTTGAATTTCAAGTTTTCAAAATTTTTCTTTAAGAATTCTTAATTAATTGGTTCTTCTTAATTTTTTTCTTGAATATTTCTTTACCAATCTTTTATTTCTTTCTTGAATTTTGTTATCATCTTCTTCAATTCTTTTTGAATGTCTAAATTCTTGTTTTTTTATTAAATTTTTAATAACCTTAATAACTTCATCTCAAAGTTTTTAAATTATTTTTCTTGAATTCAATTTTGTGAATTTTCATAATTTTTTCAACTCATCATTTTAATTAACTTTTTAAATTATTTATTTTTACACTTTTTTATTTATTATTCTTCTCTTGAATTTCATTTTCTTTATTTTTTTGAATTATTTTCTAAAGTTGTTATTACCTTCATCATCCTTTTTTTAATCTCTAAATTTTTTATTCAATTTTTATTTTGAGAAATTTTAATCATCATATTAAGTTATTTTTTTAAAATTTTTAATTTTTTTTATTAGATTCTATTTTCTCAGTTTTTTTAATTTTTTTAAACTCGTCATTTTCATAAATTTTTTGAATTATTTATTTTTATACTTTCTTTACTTATTGTTCTTTTCTTCAATTTTATTTTATTATTTTTTTAATTTTTTTTAAAGTTGTTATCAACTTCTTGATTTTTTTTAATCTCTCAAGTTTCTTATTTCTTTATTACTCATTTTTTTTTCATTAACTCCTTGAATGGTTTATTTTTATTGTTTTATTGAATTTTATTTTCTCAATTTTTTTGAATAATTTTTTAAATTTTTTATCAACTTCATATATTATTTTTGAAACTCTAATTATCTTCTTGTATTTTGTTTTGTGAAATTTTAATTATCGTATTGAGTTATTCTCTTCAACTTTTTAATTTTTTTTTCTTAAATTCTATTTTCTCAATTTTCTTAATTTCTTTATAACTCATTTTTTTCATTAAGTCCTTGAATTGTTTATTTTCTTGCTTTTTGGTTTTTTATTCTTTTATTGAATTTTATTTTATCAATTTTTTGAATAATTTTTTAAAATTTTTATCAACTTCATAAATTGTTTTTGAAACTCTAATTATCTTTTTGAATTTTTAATAATCTTATTCAATTATTCTCTTAAAGACTTTAAATTAGTTTTCTTTAATTTTATTTTCTCAATTTTTTAATTTCTTTTTAACTCTTTATTTTCTTTAACTTCTTGGATTATTTATTTTTATTCTTTATTTATTTATAATTCTTTTCTTAAATTTTTTTTACATTTTTTCTTGTCCTTCTTGAATATTTTATTCATTAAATTTTTTCTTGTTCTTGAATCTTATCCTTTTGAATATTTTTTGTTTTAATCTTGTTTTCTTGAATTTAATGTTTTCAAAAAAATTCTTTAAGAATTTTTAATTAATTGTCTTGTTAATTTTTTCTTGAATATTTTTTTTACCAATATTTTATTTCTTTCTTGAATTTTGTTATCATCTTCTTCAATTCTTTTTGAATGTCTAAATTCTTGTTTTTTTTTTTAATAATCTTAATAACTTCATCTTTCAAAGTTTTTAAATTGTTTTTCTTGAATTCAATTTTGTGAATTTTCTTAATTTTTTTAACTCATGATTTTATTTAACTTCTTGAATTATTTATTTTTACACTTTTTATATTTATTGTTATTTTCTTGAATTATATTTTAAAGTTGTTATTATCTTCATCATCCTTTTTTAATCTCTAATTTTGTTATTCAATTTTTATTTTGAGAAATTTCAATCATCATATTAAGTTATTCTCTTAAAATTTTTAAATTCTTTTTATTGAATTCTGTTTTTTCAATTTTTTTAATTTTTTTAAACTTGTCATTTTCATAAACTTCTTGAATTATTTGCTTTTACACTTTCTTTACTTATTGTTCTTTTCTTGAATTTTATTTTATTAATTTTTTTAATTCTTTTTTAAAGTTGTTATCAATTTCTTGATTTTTTTAATCTCTCAATTTTCTCAATTTCTTTATAACTCATTTTTTTCATCAACTCCTTGAATTGTTTATTTTCATTGTTTTATTGTTTTTTATTCTTTTATTGAATTTTATTTTCTCAATTTATTTGAATAATTTTTTAAACTTTTTATCAACTTCATAAATTGTTTTTGAAATTCTAATTATCTTCTTGTATTTTGTTTTGTGAAATTTTAATTATCGTATTGAGTTATTCTCTTCAAGTTCTTAAATTCTTTTTCTTGAATTTTATTTTCTCAATTTACTTAATTTCTTTATAACTCTTTTGTTTCATTATCTCCTTGAATTGTTTATTTTCATTGTTTTTTGATTTTTTATTATTTTATTGAATTTTATTTTATCAATTTTTTGAATAATTTTTTAAATTTTTTATCAACTTCATAAATTGTTTTTGAAACTCTAATTATCTTCTTCTATTTTGTTGTTTGAATTTTTAATAATCTTATTATATTATTCTCTTAAAGATTTTAAATTATTTTTCTTTAATTTTATTTCCCCAATTTTTTTAATTTCTTTTGAACTTTTTATTTTCTTTAACTTCTTGGATTATTTATTTTTATTCTTTATTTATTTTTAATTATTTTCTTGATTTTTTTTTTACATTTTATTTCTTGTCCTACTTGAATATTTTATTCATTAAATTTTTTCTTGTTCTTGAATCTTACCCTTTTGAATATTTTCTGTTTTAATCTTGTTTTCTTGAATTTCAAGTTTTCAAAATTTTTCTTTAAGAATTTTTAATTAATTTTTTCTTGCTAATTTTTTCTTGAATATTTCTTTACCAATTTTTTATTTCTTTCTTGAATTTTGTTATCATCTTCTTCAATTCTTTTTGAATGTCTAAATTCTTGGTTTTTTTTTAATTTTTAACAACCTTAATAACTTCATCTCTCAAAGTCTGAAAATTGTTTTCATGAATTACATTTTGTAAATTTTCTTACTTTTTTTTAAACTCTTCATTTTCATTAATTTACTGAATTACTTATTTTTAGACTTTCTCTTTTTATTTTTATTTTCTTAATATTTTTGAATTATTTTTTAAAGTTGTTATCAACTTCTTAATCCTTTCTAAATCTCTAATTATATTCTTGAATTTTGTTTTATAAAATTTTAATCATTATATTGAATTATTCTTTTAAAGTTTTTAAATTGTTTTTCTTGAATTCTGTTTTCTTACTTTTCTTAACTTTTTTAAACTCGTCATTTAAATAACTTCTTGAATTATTTATTTTTATATTTTCTTTACTTATTGTTCTTTTACTGAATTTTACTTTCTTAATATTTTTGAATTCTTTTTTAAAGTTGTTATCAACTTCTTAATCCTTTTTTTAAATCTCTAATTACGTTCTTAAATCTTGTTTTGTAACATTTTAATCATGATATTGAATTCTTATCTTAAAGTTATTAAATTCTTTTTCTTAAATTCTATTTTCTTACCTTTGTTAACTTTTTTAAACTTGTCATTTTCATTTATTTATTGAGTTATTTATTTTTACACTTTATTTTTTAAACTAACTATTATCTTATTGATCCTTTTTTTAATCTCTAATTGTGTTCTTCAATTTTGATTTTGAGAAATTTTAATCATCATATTGAGTTCTTCTCTTAAAGTTTTTAAATATTTTTTTTTGAATTATATTTTCTCACATTTCTTAATTTTTTTAAACTCGTCATTTTCATTAACTTCTTAAATTACTTAATTTTACACTTTATTTTTTAAAGTTGTTAATATCTTATTGATCCTTTTTTAATATCTAATTGTGTTCTTCAATTTTTATTTTGAGAAATTTTAATCATCATATTGAGTTCTTCTCTTAAACTTTTTAAATTCTTTTTCTTGAACTCTATTTTCTCACTTTTCTTAACTTTTTTAAACTCTTCATTTTTAATAACTTCTTCAAAAACTTATTTTTACACTTTCTTTACATATTTTTCTTTTCTTGAATTTTCATTTCTTAAACTTTTTGAATTCTTTTTTAAAGTTGTTATCAAGTTCTTGATCCATTTTAAATTTCCAATTATTTTCTTGAATTTTGTTTTGTAAAATTTTAATCATCATATTTTTTTCTTTTCTTTAAGTTTTTAATTTTTTTTCTTGAATTCTATTTTCTTAATTTTTTTAAATTCTTCATTTTTATTGACTTCTTGAATTACTTATTTTTACACTTTATTTACTTTTTTTTTCTTGAATTTTATTTTCTTAAACTTTTTGATTTTTTTTTAAAGTTGTTATTAACTTCTTGATCCTTTTTAAATCTCTAATTATGTTCTTGAATTTTGGTTTGTAAAATTTTAATCATCATATTGAGTTCTTCTCTTAAAGTTTTTAAATACTTTTTCTTTAATTCTTTATTCTAACTTTTCTTAATTTTGTAAACTCGTCATTTTCATTAACTTCTTGAATTACTTATTTCTACATTTTCTTTACTTATGGTTCTTTTCTTGTATTTTATTTTCTTAAATGTTTTGAATTCTCTTTTAAAGTTATTATCAACTTCTTGATCTTTTTAAATCTCTAATACGTTCTTGAATTTTATTTAGTAAAATTTTAATCATCATATTTAGTTTTTCACCTACAGGTTTTAAATTCTTTCTCTTGAATTCTATTTTTTCACTTTCCTTAATTTTTTTAAACTCTTCATTTTCATTAACTTCTTGAAAAACTTATTTTTACACTTTCTTTACTTATTTTTTTTTCTTGAATGTTCTTTTCTTAAACTTTTTGAATTCTTTTTTAAAGTTGTTATAAACTTCTTGATTCTTTTTACATATTTTTACACTTTCTTTATATATGGTTCTTTTCTTTAATTTTATTTTCTTAGTCTTTCTGAATTCTTTTTTAAAGTTATCATCAACTTCTTAATCATTTTTAAATCTTTATTTATGTTCTTAAATTTTATTTTGTAAATCTTTAATAATCATATTTATTTTTTCCCTTAAAGTTTATAAATTATTTTTCTTGGATTCTATTTTCTCACTTTTCTTCATTTTCTTAAACTCTTTATCTTCATTAACTTCTTGAAATACTTATTTTTAAAATTTTTTTACATACATTTTTTTTCTCAAATTTTTATTTCTTAATCTTTTTGAATTCTTTTTTAAAGTTGTTATCAACTTCTTGATCCTTTTTTAATCATCATATTTTGTTATTCTCTTAAAGTTTTTAAATTCTTTTTCTTGAAGTCTATTTTCTCACTTTTCTCAACTTTTTTAAACTCTTCATTTTCAATAACTTCTTGAAAAAATTATTTTTACAATTTCTTTACTTATTTTTCTTTTCTTGAATGTTCTTTTCTTTAACTTTTTGAATTCTTTTTTAAAGTTGTTATCATCTTCTTAATCTTTTTAAATCTCCAATTATTTTCTTGAAATTTGTTTTGTAAAATTTTAATCATCATATTGAGTTCTTCTTTTAAAGTTTTTAAATACTTTTTCTTTAACTCTATTTTCTCATTTTTCTTAACTTTTTAAACTTTTGATTTTGAAGAACTTCTCGAAAAACTTATTTTTACACTTTCTTTACTTGTTTTTCTTTTCTTGAATTTTCATTTCTTAAACTTTTTGAATTCGTTTTTAAAGTTGTTATAAACTTTTTGATTCTTTTTACATCTCCAATTATTTTCTTGAAATTTGTTTTGTAAAATTTTAATCATCATATTGAGTTCTTCTGTTAAAGTTTTTAAATTCTTTTTCTTGGACTCTATTTTTATACTTTTCTTAACTTTTTTAAACTCTTCATTTTCAATAAATTTTTGAAAAACTTATTTTTACACTTTCTTTACTTAATTTTCTTTTCTTAAATATTCTTTTCTTAAACTTTTTGAATTATTTTTTAAAGTTGTTATCAAATTCTTTATCCTTTTTAAATCTCCAATTACTTTCTTGAAATTGATATTGTAAAATTTTAATCATCATATTGAGTTCTTCTCTTAAAGTTTTAAAATTCTTTTTTCGTGAACTCTATTTTCTCACTTTTCTTAACTTTTTTAAACTGTTCATTTTCGATAACTTCTTGAAAAACTTATTTTCACACATTATTTACATATTTTTCTTTTCTTGAATTTTCTTTTATTAAACTTTTTGAATTCTTTTTTAAAGTTGTTATCAACTTCTTTATCATTTTTAAATCTCTAATTATGTTCTTGAATTTTGTTTTGCAAAATTTTAATTATTATATTGAATTATTCTTTTAAAGTTTTTAAATTATTTTTCTTGAATTCTGTTTTGTCATTTTTCTTAATTTTTTAAAACACTTCACTTTCATTAACTTCAAAAATTATTTATTTTAAAACTTTCTTTACTTATTTTTCTTTTCTTGAATTTTCTTTTGTTAAACTTTTTGAGATCTTTTTTAAAGTTGTTATCAACTTCTTGATCCTTTTTGAATCTCTAATTATGTTCTTGAATTTTGGTTTGTAAAATTTTAATCATCATATTGAATTCTTCTCTTAAAGTTCTTAAATTTTCTTTCTTTAATTCTTTTTTTCTCACTTTTCTTAATTTTGTAAACTCACCATTCTCATTAACTTCTTGAATTACTTATTTCTATACTTTATTTTCTTATGGTTCTTTTCTTGAATTTTATTTTCTTAAATTTTTTGAATTCTTTTTAAAATTTTTATCAACTTCTTGATCATTTTTAAATCTCTTATTACATTCTTAAATTTTATTTTTAAAATTTTAATCATCATATTGAGTTCTTCACCTATAGGTTTTAAATTATTTTTCTTGAATTCTACTTTCTCACTTTTCTTAATTTTTTTAAACTCTTCATTTTCATTGACTTCTTGAATTACGTAGTTTTACACTTTCTTTACTTCATTTTCCTTTCTTGAATTTTTTTTCTTAAACTTTTTGAATTAATTTTTAAAGTTGGTATGAACTTCTTGATCCTTATTAAATCCCTAATTACGTTCTTCAATTTTATTTTGTAAAATTTTGATCATCATACTGAGTTCTTCACCTAAAGTTTTTAAATTTTTTTTTCTTGAACTCTATTTTCCCACTTTTCTTAACTTTTTAAAACTCTACATTTTCAATAACTTCTTGAAAAACTTATTTTTACATTTTCTTTACTTATTTTTCTTTTCTTAAACTTTTTGAATTCTTTTTTAAAGTTGTTATCAACTTCTTGATCCTTTTAAAATCTCTAACTATTTTCTTGAAAATTGATTTTTAAAACTTAAATTTTAATCATCATATTGAGTTATTCTCTTAAAGTTTTTAAATTCTTTTTCTTGAACTCTATTTTCTCATTTTTCTTAACTTTTTTAAACTCTACATTTTCAATAACTTATTGAAAAACTTATTTTTACATTTTCTTTACTTATTTTTATTTTCTTGAATTTTCTTTTCTTAAACTTTTTGAATTCTTTTTTAAAGTTGTTATCAACTTCATGATCCTTTTAAATCTCCAATTATTTTCTTGAAATTTGTTTGGTAAAATTTTAATCATCGTATTGAGTTCTTCTTTTAAAGTTTTTAAATTCTTTTTCTTGAACTCTATTTTCTCACTTTTCTTAAATTTTTTAAACTCTTCATTTTCAATAACTTCTTAAAAAACTTATTTTTACACATTCTTTACTTAATTTTATTTTCTTGAATTTTATTTTCTTAAACTTTTAGAATTCTTTTTTAAAGTTGTTATCAACTTCTTAATCCTTTTTAAATCTCTAATTATGTTCTTGAATTTTGGTTTGTAAAATTTTAATCATCATATTGAGTTCTTGTCTTAAAGTTTTTAAATACTTTTTCTTTAATTCTTTATTATCACTTTTCTTAATTTTGTAAACTCGTCATTTTCATTAACTTCTTGAATTACTTATTTCTATACTTTCTTTACTTATGGTTCTTTTCTTGAATTTTATTTTCTTAAATGTTTTGAATTCTCTTTTAAAGTTGTTATCAATTTCTTGATCATTTTTAAATCTCTTATAACGTTCTTGAATTTTATTTTGTAAAATTTTAATCATCATATTGAGTTCTTCACCTATAGGTTTTTAATTCCTTTTCTTGAATTCTATTTTCTCACTTTTTAAATTTTTTTAAACTCTTCATTTTCATTAACTTCTTGAATTATATATTTTTACAGTTTCTTTACATATGGTTATTTTCTTTAATTTTATTTTCTTAATCTTTCTAAATTCTTTTTTAAAATTGTCATCAACTTCTTGATCCTTTTTAAATCTTTATTTATGTTCTTAAATTTTGTTTTGTAAAATTTTAATAATCATATTTATTTCTTCTCTTAAAGTTTATAATTTTTTTTTCTTAAATTATATTTTCTCACTTTTCTTCATTTTTTTTAACGTATTCATCTTCATTAACTTCTTGAAATACTTATTTTTAAACTTTCTTTACATATTTTTTTTCTTGAATTATTTTTTCTTAATCTTTTTGAATTCTTTTTTAAAGTTGTTATCAATTTCTTGATCCGTTTTTAATCATCATATTTTGTTCTTCTGTTAAAGTTTTTAATTTTTTTTTCTTGAACTCTATTTTCTCACTTTTCTTAACTTTTTTAAACTCTTCATTTTCAATAACTTCTTGAAAAACTTATTTTTACTCTTTCTTTACATATTTCTCTTTTCATGAATTTTCATTTCTTAAACTTTTTGAATTCTTTTCTGAAGTTGTTTTATAGTTCTTCATCCTCTTTAAATCTCCAATTATATTCTTCAAATTTGTTTTGTAAAATTTTAATCATCATATTGAGTTCTTCTCTTAAAGTTTTTAAATTCTTTTTCATGAACTCTATTTTCTAACTTTTCTTAACTTTTTTAAACTCTTCATTTTCAATATATTTCTTGAAAAACTTATTCTTACACTTTCTTTACTTATTTTTCTTTTCTTAAAATTTTTTAATTATTTTTTAAAATCTCCAATTATTTTCTTGAAATTTATTTTGTAAAATTTTAATCATCATATTTTGTTCTTCTCTTAAAGTTTTTAAATTCTTTTTGCTGAACTCTATTTTGTCACTTTTCTTAACTTTTTTAAACTCTTCATTTTCAAGAACTTCATGAAAAACTTATTTTTACACTTTCTTTACTTATATTTCTTTTCTTGAATTTTCTTTCCTTAAACTTTTTAAATTCTTTTTTAATGTTGTTATCAACATCTTGATCCTTTTTAAATCTCCAATTACTTTCTTGAAATTTGTTTTGTAAAATTTTAATTATCATATTTTGTTCTTCTCTTAAAGTTTTTAAATTCTTTTTCTTAACCTCTATTTTCTCACTTTTCTTAACTTTTTTAAACTCTTCTTTTTCAATAACTTCTTGAAAAATTTATTTGTACACTTTGTTTACTTATTTTTCTTTTCTTAAACTTTTTCAATTTCTTTTTAGAGTTGTTATCAACCTCTAGATCCTTTATAAATCTCCAATTATTTTCTTGAAATTTGTTTTGTAAAATTTTAATCATCATATTGAGTTCTTCTGTTAAAGTTTTTAAATTCTTTTTCTTGAACTCTATTTTCTTTTTTCTTAACTTTTTTAAACTCTTCATTTTCAATAACTTCTTGAAAAACTTATTTTTACACTTTGTTTACCTATTTTTCTTTTCTTTAATTTTATTTTCTTAAACTTTTTCAATTCTTTTTTAGAGTTGTTATCAACCTCTAGATCCTTTATAAATCAACAATTATTTTCTTGAAATTTGTTTTGTAAAATTTTAATCATCATATTTAGTTCTTCTGTTAAAGTTTTTAAATTCTTTTTCTTGAACTCTATTTTCTCTTTTCTTAACTTTTTTAAACTCTTAATTTTCAATAACTTCTTGAAAAACTTATTTTTACACTTTGTTTACTTATTTTACTTTTTTTTAATTTTATTTTCTTAAACTTTTTCAATTCTTTTTTAGAGTTGTTGTCAACCTCTAGATCCTTTATAAATCTCCAATTATTTTCTTGAAAGTTGTTTTGTAAAATTTTAATCATCATATTGAGTTCTTTTGTTAAAGTTTTTAAATTCTTTTTCTTGAACTCTATTTTCTCACTTTTCTTAACTTTTTTAAACTCTTCATTTTCAATAACTTCTTGAAAAACTTATTTTTACACTTTCTTTACATTTTTCTCTTTTCATGAATTTTCATTTCTTAAACTTTTTGAATTCTTTTCTGAAGTTGTTTTATAGTTCTTCATCCTCTTTAAATCTCCAATTATATTCTTCAAATTTGTTTTGTAAAATTTTAATCATCATATTGAGTTCTTCTCTTAAAGTTTTTAAATTCTTTTTCTTGAACTCTATTTTCTAACTTTTCTTAACTTTTTTAAACTCTTCATTTTCAATATATTTCTTGAAAAACTTATTTTTACACTTTCTTTACATATTTTTTTTCTTGAATTTTCATTTCTTAAACTTTTTGAATTCTTTTTTGAAGTTGTTATCAACTTCTTGATTCTTTTTAAATCTCCAATTATTTTCTTGAAATTTGTTATGTAAAATTTTAATCATCATATTTTGTTCTTCTCTTAAAGTTTTTAAATTCTTTTTGCTGAACTCTATTTTCTCACTTTTATTAAGTTTTTTAAACTCTTCATTTTCAATAACTTCTTGAAAAATTTATTTTTACACTTTACTTTTTTTTCTTTTCTTGAATTTTCTTTTCTTAAACTTTTTGAATTTTTTTTAAAGTTGTTATCAACTTCTTGATTCTTTTTACATCACCAATTATTTTCTTGAAATTTGTTTTGTAAAATTTTAATCATCATATTGAGTTCTTCTATTAAAGTTTTTAAATTCTTTTTCTTGAACTCTATTTTCTCACTTTTCTTAACTTTTTTAAACTCTTCATTTTCAATAACTTCTTGAAAAATTATTTTTTACACTTACTTTACTTATTTTTCTTTTCTTAAACTTTTTGCATTCCTTTATTTTCTTGAAATTTGTTTGGTAAAATTTTATTCATCGTATTGAGTTCTTCTCTTAAAGTTTAAAAATGTTAAGAAAAGTGAAAAAATAGAGTTCAATAAAAAGAATTTAAAAACTTTAAGAGAAGAACTCAATATGATGATTAAAATTTTACAAAACAAAATTGTAGAAAATATTTGGAGATTTAAAAAGAATCAAGAAGTTTATAACAACTTTAAAAAAGAATTCAAAAAGTTTAAGAAAAGAAAAATAAGTAAAGAAAATGTAAAAATAAGTTTTTCAAAAAGTTATTGAAAATGTAGAGTTTAAAAAAGTTAAGAAAAGTTGGAAAATAGAGTTCAAGAAAAAGAATTTAAAAACTTTAAGAGAAGAGAACTCAATATAATGATTAAAATTTTATAAAACAAATTTCAAGAAAATAATTTGAGGTTTAAAAAGAATCAAGAAGTTGATAACAACTTTAAAAAAGAATTTAAAAAGTTTAAGAAAATAAAATTCAAGAAAAGAAAAATATGTAAAGAATGTGTAAAAATAAGTGTTTCATGAAGTTCTTGAAAATGGAGAGTTTAAAAAAGTTAAGAGAAGAACTAAATATGATGATTAAAATTTTACAAAACAACTTTTCTTAACTTTTGTTTTTCTTGAATTCTAATTTCTCACTTTTCTTAGTTTTTTGAAACTCTTCATTCTGAGGAACTTCTTGAAAAACTTATTTTTACACTTTCTTTACATATATTTTTTTTCTTAAACTTTTTGAATTCTTTTTTAAGGTTGTTATAAACTTCTTAATTCTTTTTAAATCTTCAATTATTTTCTTGAATTTTGTTTTGTAAAATTTTAATCTTCATATTGAGTTCTTCTCTTAAAGTTTTTAAATTCTTTTTCTTGAACTCTATTTTCTCACTTTTCTTAACTTTTTTAAACTCTTCATTTTTAATAACTTCTTGAAAATTTAATTTTTACACTTTCTTTACTTATTTTTCTTTTCTTGAATTTTCTTCTCTTAAACTTTTTGAATTCTTTTTTAAAGTTGTTATCAACGTCTTGATCCTTTTTAAATCTCCAATTATTTTCTTGAAATTTGTTTTGTAAAATTTTAAGCATCATATTGAGTTATTGTCTTAGAGTATTTAAATTCTTTTTCTTGAACTTTATTTTCTCACTTTTTTTAACTTTTTTAAACTCTTCATTTTCAATAGCTTCTTTAAAAACTTATTTTTACACTTTCTTTACTTATTTTTCTTGTTTTGAAATTTGTTTTCTTAATCTCTTTGAATTATTTTTTAAAGTTGTTATCAACTTCATGATCCTTTTTAAATCTCCAATTATTTTCTTGAAATTTGTTTTGTAAAATTTTAAGCATCATGTTGAGTTATTGTGTTAAAGTATTTAAATTCTTTTTCTTGAACTTTATTTTCTCACTTTTCTTAACTTTTTTAAACTCTTCATTTTCAATAACTTCTTTAAAAACTTATTTTTACACTTTCTTTACTTATTTTTCTTGTTTTGAAATTTTTTTTCTTAATCCCTTTGAATTATTTTTTAAAGTTGTTATCAACTTCTTGATCATTTTTAAATCTTCAATTACTTTCTTGAAATTTTTTTTTGTAAAATTTTAATCATCATATTGAGTTCTTGTCTTAAAGTATTTAAATTTTTTTTCTTGAACTCTATTTTGTCATTTTTCTTAACTTTTTTAAACTCTTCATTTTCAATAACTTCTTGAAAAACTTATTTTTACACTTTCTTTACTAATTTTTCTTGTTTTGAAATTTGTTTTCTTAATCTCTTTGAATTCTTTTTTAAAGTTGTTATTAACTTGTTGATCCTTTTTAAATCTCTAATTATTTTCTTGAAATTTGTTTTGTAAAATTTTAATCATCATATTGAGTTCTTGTCTTAAAGTATTTAAATTCTTTTTCTTGAACTGTATTTTGTCACTTTTCTTAACTTTTTTAAACTCTTCATTTTCAATAACTTCTTGAAAAACTTATTTTTACACTTTCTTTACTTATTTTTCTTGTTTTGAAAATTGTTTTCTTAATCTCTTTGAATTCTCTTTTAAAGTTGTTATTAACTTGTTGATCCTTTTTAAATCTCCAATTATTTTCTTGAAATTTTTTTGTAAAATTTTAATCATCATATTTTATTCTTCTCTTAAAGTTTTTAAATTCTTGTTCTTGAACTGTATTTTCTCACTTTTGTTAACTTTTTTATACTCTTCATTTAAAATAGGTTTAATTACTCGGATCATACCCTGTTTGACTCGAAAATTTCAAAATGGTACCCGCTTTGAACTTTGTCTCAATTTGGTACCCAGGTTTTTCTTTTCTTGATTTTTCTTTTCTTAAACTTTACATGACCCAAACGGGCTTGTCGACTTAGACTAGTCGAGTGAACTCGAAGATAGAGACAAGTCGAACCGATGGCCCAAGTAGGACGGGCGAGCCCGATGACCTACACTAGTCGGGCGCGCTAGATGACCTAAAGGTGTCAGGCATGCCTAATGACCCAGAAGTTTTAAACAGGCCTAACGACCCAACCAACCCGTTGACCCAACAAGCCTAATTGACCCAATGACCTAGACGGGCTCGACGACCTTGTTGGGTCGGGCCGGCTATACGACACAGACTTGTTGGGGGTGCTCGATGACACATACAGGCCCGACAACCCATATGGGGTCGGGCGGGCTTGACGATCTAGTGGGGCCAAGTCGGGCCAACGACCTAAATGGGTCAGGTCAGGCTAGGTCGACGAACTTGACAAGGCATGACTGGCCCGTATGGATCGTCAGGCTGATTAGGCTTGTCTGGATTGTCAGGCTGACCCGGCCTAGCCCATTTGGGTTTCCTGATCGACTCGGCCTGATTGGGTTGTCGAGTCTATTTCCAAATTTGTCATGAACTCAAAACATAATTAAACCTAAAATAAATATTGTTAAAATGAAATTTTATCTCACAAGAAATTCAATTATTTTATCCAAACAAGAAATTGAAATGTAAGATATTTTAATTTCTTTATCTAAACAAGTTATTTAGAAAATGAAGGGAATCTAATTGTAAACAATTTAGATACAATACATTTCAATTTCTCAACATTGTTGAAATGCTTCATTCACATAAAGCCTACCATTTGATTTATACGGTTTCCTTTCGAAACTAGGTCAATAATATAAAAAATCAGTCTAAAAAATGGTCAAAATAATTGATTGTTTAAGAATTTTCATCGATTATTCCGATAGTATCATAGAAAATAATTTTTTTTCAAAATAATCGATTATTACTAAACATAATTGATTATTCCGATGACGTTTGAAAAGAAATATTTTTTCAGGATAATCCATTTTAGGTTTTCTGACTAAATTTAAAATTATTTTCTTTTTTTAATTATTTTTTCTTTTTATGTGGTTGCCTTTTGTGTTTTCTCAATTTTGTATTATTTATAGATAGGAAGCTCGTATGTCTCATCACACATTTATTTTTTTTCTTTTCATTCTTCAAGAAACGAGTTCCTTTTTTAAAAAAAAAAGAAAAAAAACCTATAATGTGTTTAGGTATATAATTAAACACATTTTTTTTATAATGTGTCTACTACTAAAAACTTTTTCTATATATTCCAGAAGTCCAAATTTTATTGTTATAACCTCCAAAAATAAATTTAATTCTAAGTTACCCAATAATAGTTTTCCTTGATGGAGAATTGAAAATAAAGAAGAAAAATGAATGAATATAATATAAAATATATAAAAACTTATTCTCATGAATAATTTGTTTAACATATCTTTGATTCATCCGTTGCCATGTCTTTAAGGTTATATTCTGTTGTGAAAATAAATAATTCTAAGACTTAGAATCATTTTGAAATTTGAAAAAAAAATTAGATAAAATTTATCTTGTGAAATTTTTATTAGAATTTTTAGTCTTTATTATGTTAGTTTTCAAATCAAAATGATGAACTTTCCTATATTCTTTTTAGATTAATTGTGAATATAGGTAAATTAAAGTTTATTTCCTTTTCACATTTTCAGATTTATCAATTTTTCGGTTAAATTTTTTTAAACATACAAAAGATTAATTTTCTGATTTTCATGTCTAAATCATTGAAGGACATTAAAAATATAATTCTCCATTATGTAAATACAACTCAAAATTTTAATTTTCAGATTGAATTATGTGAAAATATTACCGATCAATCAATCAATCTAAATATTTTTACACTATATTAGAGTGCATGCAGAAGTTATATAGGTGCAGGAAGAAATAGCATAGAACAAAATTTTGAGAGGCTTGAACCATATTAGCCCATGGCTAAAAGCCTGATAGTTTAGTCCAATTTTAGGTCCAATACGGATATATACATGATACTAAGTGGTGTGGCGAACTAAGTTCATGTTAGTATGTACTAGTTTTTTTACCCATGCGAATGCTGTCTACTTAAATTTTAATATTTTAATATTACAATAAATATATTTAGATAAGTATTAAATTATAGTATATGATAAGTATTTCAATAAAGAACGATAAGTATAATCAATGAGCAATTTGTATTAAAATTTAATACTTGAATCATATGATGATCTTTGACTTTGAATAATTTTAATCAATTTTTGAGTCATTGATTTGGTTTTCTTATTCAATATTATCATAAAAGAATATACTAATGTAAAAAAATTCTAAAAAATAGATTTGAAATAAATCATATATAACTGTTAATATAAGTATGGGCAGCCGATAAATGTGCCCGCGGGTATTTTTTTTCACTATTATAAATATTAATAATAACTTTATTATGAAATTGATTCACTTTATGTATTATATTTTTGAATTAAAATAAAAAATTATCAAAAAATTGTATACATATTAATTTGAATCATAATTAATTTTTTTTTGAACAATTTGATGCAATGCAATGTGTTAGGTTTAAAATAGATTAAAAAAATAAATAATTTTATATTAAAGAATCATTATATATTAGTTGTAATAAATAATTCAATATTATTCATAATAAATTATTTAATGTTTTAAATATTTTTTTGTAATATTTTGTATATTTTTAACTAAATGTGTTTTTTAATATTTATAAATGAAAAAAAAATTCATATTTGTACATTATATTGTAAAAAAGTCATATTGGTATCGAATTTGTTCATGTTATTCTATGTATTTTATAAATACTAAAAAATATGTTTTTTTAATTAATTATCATGTATATGTATTTTAAATATTATTATTTCTTTTTATCTAAATACAATTGTTTTATAAATTTTTAAGCTTAAAATGATTACTTGAACTAGCACACACATATGTTAACATATCCGTATATACGTATGATTTTATATTAGTAAGCGATGATATTATAATGTCATTAAGTTAATATACAAAGCAAAATTATATTTATTAAGAGCAAAATAGAATGAATAGAGAAGAGAAGAGAAAATAATTATTGATGAATTGAGAAAAAAGAAAAAAAGAATGTAAGAATCGTTTTCTGAAAAATATGTAAAATTAATTATTAATTTTTAAAAAGTAAATAAATATTGTAAAGGGTAAAGTATGAATAATAATTGTGAAAAAAAAAATTCTTTTTATATATACTTATAAATAATTATAAATATATAGTTATAGATAAACTAATTTTGAGGAGGATTTTTTCTGTATTCACTTACATCTACGTGTAAATCATTAATTTATTATCCCAGATTAAAAGAATTATTAAAATTATATCTAAAATTAACAAACCAGTGCGTAAAGTTATATATTTCTGATTAATTTAATCAATTAAATTACAAACCAACCAAATTAGTTCCTAGAATTAAAAAAATGGCAAAAAGTTCCTAAAATGGTAAATTATCAAATAATTTACTCTTTTAACACGCTAAGGAAATATTTTACTTACTTATTTGTTTTTAGTTTTAAAAATATGAATTCACAATTCTAGTAGAAAATTATGATTTTTTTTTATAATTACTTATTTAGTCTCATATTTTATTGGTTTGGTTCCTTACTTAATTGTTGGTTCCATTTAATCTTATAATTATTTAAAATTATTTAATTTGGTCTTCTCTCATTCGTTAAGTTGGAATAAATATTGTGTCCATATATATGATATGTTTCAACCCATGAAATCTTCATTTTTTTTTAATTTTTTCTATTTTTAAAAAAATATATATATAATGTGGTTAAATTACATATTTAACATGCTAAGCAAATATTTAACTTACCTATTTTCTTTTTTTAGTTTTGAAAATATGAATTCACAAGTATAGTATAAAGTTATGATTTTTTTTTTTTTATATTTCAAGAATGTTATATTGTTACTGTTTAAATAGTTATGTTTTCGAGAATGAGTCTGAGTTAAGGCTCATGTCATATAATCTCAATAAACTTATATGAATATCATATAGTCTTTTACAAAATTTTAATGGTAGGTATTTGCCGGATTTTAGTAGTTTTTTTATTTATTATTATTATTATCATTCGTATATAAATATATTATTTTTCCTTTTTAAAAATGAGTATGAGAAAATGATTATTCACCAACAGTTCAGACAATACATTGCAATGGTTATTGTTTCTCAATCTCTTTTACTTTTAAAAAAATTTTCAAGAATATATATGTTTTGGTAAAAAACTACAATAAATATCATACATATTAATTCGAGCTATATCAATAATTTGTGGCTCTTCTTCAACTAACACAAATCGATTTCTCTTAACACACTTCTAACAATTTCAGAACCTCATGTGATAATTTCAATGATATCATGTAAATTTAGGTAAAATCAAAACTTTTACTATTCTTTGTTCTCAATCACACACAAGTATTCTAAAATTCAAGTGTCACTACCTAATGGTAACAAAGAATGTGTTAATGTTAATAGAAAAACTTATAAGTTTCTTGAATTGAGTGATGTGTTATATATTCGTTTTTTCTCTATCAATCTAGTTTTTATCTCTAGATTGTCATAAACAAATGATAAAAACAATTAGCTATGTTATTCTTTCATTCTTCAAACTATTTTATTTTCTTAGAAAAACCTATGAATATTAATTGGTATATATGAGAGGGTGAAAATTTTATATATGGTGAAAACTTCCAAGTATTTATTTTATTCTTCTACACCAATATTTGTATGAAAAGAAGTAAAACTAAAAATCGTAATATGAGTCTTTCTTTACAATGTAAGAATTAAAACTAGCTTATATCTTGAAATAACAAAGTTCTGACATTGGGATATGCTTCATATGATTATCTAACACACTTTATTTTCTCATATTAATCTTCAATTTGTTCTCCTTGTGATATATGTCACTTTGCAGAATAAAAGAAGTTATCTTTTTCTCTTAACAATATCATGTTTACGAAATTTATTGAAATATTACATGTTGATATTTGAGAATCACTTAAAATTTCCTTATAGGTTACAAATATTTTATTACCTTGATGGATGACTTTACCAATTTTAATTGGATACGTTTGTTAAAAGGAAAAATACGAAGTAGGGACAAGTTTAGAAACAATTATACTTAAACTAGTTGTATTGAAATTCTGCATCAAAATGACATTGTAGGATGGAAAAAACATCAACACGTTCACATTATGAATGTTAGTTGTGTTCTCATCTTTTTCGATCAATTTTTTTCCACAACTCTTTAGTCATTTGTTCTTATACACGTTGTTCATCTTATTAATATGAAACCAACTCCTTTATAATAAACTCCATTTAACACTATACATGGTCATTCACCAAATTTTAATCATTTAGTTTCTTTTCTTTACATCTAATCTTTATTGACAATTTCAATGTCTCAAGTGATTTTAGGTATCGCATGGTGTTGTTTCTTTTGTGGGATGCCTTGATTGGTTGGAAACCCAAAAAATAAAAGACTGTATTTAAATCCCTGTATAAAAGTAGTGTTAGAATTAATTAATGAATTAATTGTGTTATGTGATTTATTTGAAATATTATAATGAATCTAATTGTGATTTAATAAAATATACGAACATATCGGTTATTATGGAAAATTATAATAAAATAAAATAAATTTTTTTTGATGGATGTTGGTTTACAAGAAAGATTGGGTCTGGTCATAAGATTTTTTCACAGCAAGTCATACAAAATGTGTGAGAGAAGTAAGAACGACAAAGAGATAAATTAGAAAATGGTGATTGAAAAACAAATAAATTGAAGAACGCATCCTCGTGAAATCTTTGAAATCTTTTATAAATCAAAGTTAATGTTCTATTATGTTTTATTGTATGAAAATCTTGAATCTTAAATATCCTAAATTAGTTTTCTATAAATAATAAATTATGATCTTATGAAAATTACCAATTTATTGTACATATGAGTCTAGATGATTATAGTTTCACTCATCATTGATCTTCCATAGTAGTATTATTTGTCCAGTAACTTTCATTCTCTTAATTCCTATTTCTTTTGCAACCTTTCTAATAATAAAGCAACAACTATATACATGGCCAGAAATCCTACATTTCTTGAGCTTACAAACAAATTAAAGTTAATTGTGATTAATAAAAAGACAAACTTGAATATGGTCTCATTTTAAATTTTACAAATAAAAAATGCTGCTACGTTCCATAAAGTAAAAGCATGTGTACAGTAGAAAGCAATGAATGGGAAATTTGGTTATTGGGGATAGAGAAGGAAGTTTAATAAGGGGGACATAATTATCTCAGTAATTTGATGTTTCGTTAGACCACATGAGAAATGATTATGTTGGTAAGAAATACAACCAGAGACATGTTTACTGGGGATTTGTGTATGGTTAGAGGGAGGGACCAGGGAATCTTCAAACTCTTAATCTCAATCAAGAGGTTGACACTTGTTGATAACCCCAATTTGAAGTTAACTAGGCAATTAATGTGACAAGATGGATCATGTGCATTATATTCCACTGAAACAACCCAAGAGAAACCAGACGAGACTATGACGTCAATCCCACATATGGTCCCATGCGTGCACATCGACATGCATAACATAACCTAACAATTCATAATTGTATTTTAATATTTTCTGTACACACAGACACATATCAACTTTTTCTTTAATTGAGATAGAAAAATGATATTTTAATCTATTTCTTTTGATTCACTTTTAATTTATTATTTTAATTATTATTAAATTATTTTTTTCAATTTTTTGTAATGATATGATGTGATGATTTAATGGTGATTGAAGTTGTAGGTTAAAAGTAAATTTAAATATCATTGTCTATCGAAATATCTCTCCATCACATTTATTATCTTTTGAGTTATTGATATTTGTTTAAAGGAACTATCTCTTGTAAATATATAAAAAAACCTGAGAATCAAAATTTTAATTACATGTTAAAATCTATTATTACATGTTAATTTTTTATCAGAACAAATTTTAATTTATAACTTTGATATTATGTTAAAAAGTAACTTTTAAATTAAAAAATGAAGTTTGTTCCTATTCATATATTATTAGTTGACTATATTTTTAATCGATGTGAAACTTTAGACACACCTCCTCACACTAAGACATATATATATTGTGTGTAAAATTATATATTAATGAGTGATCTGATAGCGAGTTGAACAATAGACCCAACAAATAAAAAATGTTTTCTAAGATAAACTCTAACCCATACTATAAATAGTATCATGTTAAGTAAATTTTAACCCTAATTCAACCTTAAAAATTGACTTATAAAATGATATTTACACACATTTATAAACTATAAATTAGTTTTATCCTTCGCCAAAGGGACTTCCAACATTATTTTAAGTAGTGCATAAATTAAATTAGTTTTAAGGATGTGACCAGAAATAATGTATTATTATATAGTCGAGCTTTTTCATTGTTAGTCCCTTGTATTTTAATGAAGAGAGGCAAAAGTTTAAAGGGGAGGCAAATGGCTTAATCATTTGGGGGAAGGATGAAGGGAAAGAAATATGGTTTTCCAAGCCTTTACTTTCACTATCATTTTGTGATCATCATCACTTGAAAAGGAAGCTTTATAGTTGGTCTTGCTTGGGAGTACTGTGTGAAAATGACAATGCTTTTATATAGGAAAGACCAGTAGCTTCCAATCCTAATCCACCCCTCTCATACTTCTGTTTTAGGCTTCAATCATACAAAAATACTCAAATATATATTATCAATTAATTTATTGCATTAAAAAAATTATATGATGTAAATTAAGTTTATAAAATTTGATCCCATGAAGGCATTTTTATGAGAATTAATGAGATGAAGTATTTTGATAACATGAATGAACATAAAAGTTGATCATGGACATGTCCTACATAGTGTCGCATCGTTGAGTAGGACAAGGTAGATGGTTAAATCACATACATGTCTCTGGATTTGATTGTCAAAAATGCAGGCTGGAAATTGCTGATAGATACATTGAAATGTACTGCCATAGCAGCGTTGTCATTTTCTCATTTATAAACACTAAATCAACTAAATAGTACTGCTACAAGTAAACCAAATTAATTTGGAATAATAGTCAACTTTCCCAAGAGAAAGAATACCCCATTCTCAATGTACTTGTCCTTGTTTCTTTTCCTTACTTTTCAAAACAATCAATGGAAAATTGTGTCTAAAGTGGAGTTAACAAAATTTTCCCTCCTCTTCTTACTGTCTACTTTTGTTAACACTGAAAGACAAGGGATAAGGTGTGCATCAAAGTCCATGCCAAGATCCAGGACTTGTTTGTCACCGCATGCAAAAGTAACCCTAACACAAGAATGGGTTGAATACACGTTACAAAAGTTTCAAAAGTTCAACCAAACAAACTACACCTTCTTATAATTCTACATTACATATAATTAATCCTTCTATTTATTATCAATTATATATGATAAAGTACTTTAATTGTATACCTAAACCACTAATTAATATCTTAATTTGGATTTAATACACGAGTTGATTTATTTGTTCCCTATTTTGCAGCACTGAACACGCATTTAATATACCCTAAATATATATCGTGTTTATACCCTTGGAATGTGATGGATAGTGTTTAGAACGAAAGTGAACTTGCTCCAATCTTGCTTTACCGAAATTACCATCAATTAAAGAATCATAAATGTGGGAGAAAAATGTGGATGAAAAGGAAATGTTTTTAAACATGTTGATGTCTCTTCCATTATGTCTCTATTCAATAGTCTTACCTTAACCTAACCCTTTTCTGATTTTTATTAACACATAAATTTTGATATCGTTCAACATTTTTTTAATGCGGAAATAATAAAGTCATGCAAAATTTCTTGGTACATTATACAAATAATTATGTCTCTTATATGACCAGGAATTTTGATATTCAAATTTAGCACGAAAAATACATAGATAATGAAGATGAACTTTCTGATGCTAAAGTTTTAACAGAGGATATGAGTAGATGTAAATATAGTTCTTCTAAAAAAAAATTGGAATATTGTTTAGAAAAAGAAGAGTTCGAATTTGTTTTTTTTTTCTTTCTACGTCTCATTCATGGATTACTATTAGAAATATATGCACTAAGTGAATGTATATCTACTTTTATCTCAGGATAATAAAACAATAAAAATGAATTTTTATTATTAAATATATTAAAAAATATATGAAAATGGAAAGTAAGCATAAAATAAATAACTTTTATAACTTTATTATAAGTAGGTAGTTTTTGTTTTCGAGATAGTTACTAAAATTAAATAAACGGTTCCAAAATTAGAAGTATAGAATAATAAAATTATTTAACTTAAAAATTGACATTGAAATAGTTATAAATATCAATCACAAAATTAAAGTAGTCCCTGACACCAACCTACCTAATTATTTTTATATTAATTTTAAATTGATTTTTAATCATGAAGATAAATTGTAAAATAGCAAAGCTAACCATGTATTTTCATTTTAATATAAGAAAAGAAAAAACTCAAGTCACATACGGGGCGAGAATATTTCAAGTGTGAGTGAAAATTTTATATTGGATAAAATAAATAAAGTTAAATATTATATAAAAATAAAAATTCATAACACCATTGCCTTAAAATTTTTAAGTAAGAGTGGTGTCAAATGACTTATATGCATAAGACTTATGGCATATATATATATATATATATATATATATATATATATATATATATATATATAATACACAATCTCTCAGTGACAATAATCATAACCCATATACGAAAAAATATACACCCAACAGTGGTATCAGAGTCGATGGTTCAGAGTGACTGATCGCATAACCATAATCATAACAAAAAGAGATCATCGAAGTAACTGACCGCATAACCAATTACTTATAAAGATTACAAACCATAACACATTACATGTAATCAACGTTATAAGGAGTCAAGTCAAGTATAGCACCTACTTGCTACTCGAGTTGCCAAAAAAAAAAAATCAACCTATTATTCATCTGTTTACTCGTCGGATACTCATTTAGAAAATATTCGAAGATTTTTTAAAAATTCATGAGTATTCATAGATACCTATAAATATTTTTAAAAAAATATTTTATAAATGTTTTAAATAAAATTATAAATTAAATATAAATGAAATTTTAATTAAATTTAACCTAATAAAATACAAATTAAATTTTTATTTTAATTAAATTAAATTTAATAAAATATAAATTAAATTATATTTTTATTTTTATTTTTACATATAATGGATATATGTGAATACGAGTATTTTGATACTTGCACCCGATCCGTTTACAAATGAGTATTAAAATATATCCACGTATACGAATATTTTTGTCCTGTGTCCACTTATATTTAGCATACTCACACATCAAACAACAAAGGTGAGATAACTTCTATAACTCAAAAAGGAAGGGTGTTCCCAGATTAATGAAATAATTGAGTTTTCTCTTTGATTGCTATACGAGGGAGTGACCTTTGGTAAAAAGAAAAAATGTGATCTTCCATAGTAAAAGTCGTTTCGTTGTATAACATGTTTAATCATTCTCCTTCAGTTTTTGTCCTCGAGTTTTTGTCCTTTAATATATTATGAAAATAAACATTACAAAAGAAATCATTTTAATTTTTTTATAGAAATTAAATTAGCGAGAAATTTAAGTACATAATAAATGACATTTTTTAATATTATGGATGAGTGTTGGATCTCTATTTTTTTTTTTTAAATTTATACATGCTAAAAGAGGATGTGTGCACAAAGATTCGTTGAATGGTATCACATTGTTAATATGGCAAATAAATTTGTTCTGGTAGATATTCTTTAAACACATTGAATTTATAAATAATCTAATCTAACATTGATTAGGTACATATGAGTAATATTTTATTTTTTCAATATGATAAATATATATATATATATAATTATTTTATTGATTTTTATTTTTATAAGAAAATTTCAATTAGATCCTTTTTTTTTATTTGTCTCAATTTAGTCTTTATTTTGATAAATTTGTTATAAAAAGAATGGTCATATGTCAAGTTGACATTGTGTCACATGATAGAGGTAGTGTGATGTGACAGTGTCACATATCACTACTGAATGTGAAAATTCTCAATTTAGTCATTGTATTTGTTTTTTTTTTCAATTTAGTCCCAATTGTTTTTAGAATTGAAACAATTTCATCCCTATTCAAACTGAGACAAAATTTAACCTTTATATAAATGTTACAATAATATTTTTAACCAGATTGAGTTTATATTTTACATAAAACTTTATTTGAATATTGTTTCAAATATTTATATATCAATAATTTTTAGACAAATGTTGTAGTTGATTTAAAAATAACAACTTTATAAATTGGAATGTAAAATTTTAAATAAATATATTTATTTTAAATTGTTATAAATTTTTTTAAAATTTTATATTTGATATAAAGTTTTATTTTTAAAACAACTCTAACATTTATCTATAAATTATCGATATGTAAATATTTAAAACAAAATTTAAATAAAGTTCAGTGCAAAATATAAATTTAAATAAACTTAATTTCGCTAAAAATATCAACTATAATGAAAATACCATTGTAAAATTTAAATAAAAATTAAAGCACATGTCAATCCGAATAGGGAAAAAATTGTTCTAGTTATAAAAAAAATGAAACTAGATTGAGACCGAAAAATAAATACAGGGTCCTTATTGAGATTTTTCACATTAAACAGTAACACGTGGCATTATTACATCACATTACATAGTGGCAGATCTTGACCATTTATTTTGAAAAGTCAAAATAATATACTTACAATTTATATATTTTATCATTATTACTAACATAATAAAGATGATTGTGTAATTTAATATAATTATAGTTATAAAAGTAATCGCTTGTATCTAATATATTGTTGTTTGTTTTTTCAAACTATTGAGCCTATCAATAATTAAATATAAAATTTTCAGCTATTTATTTTTTCAATGTAAATAATCATCTTGTCTACAGGAAATTTATCTCTCATTTTATTTTTCAATCTTGTTTTGATTAATTATTATAGAATTTTTTTTTTAAGTAAAATGTGGTTTCTACTCTTAACAAAGATTGACATAATTAAAATATAATTGGTAAATTTTTTAAAAATTTGATAGTTATTTTAAAAATTTGATAGTTAGGAGCATCTATAATAAAATAATAATGTTAATTTTTAAAATAGTTTTTTTTAATATGATATTGGGAACTTAATAAAAAATTATTAATCGATAACAAGTAAACAAGTAAAAAAGTAATTATAAATGTTATCATCTTACTTCATGTTTTTAACTTCAATAACTATTTGAGTTTTATTTATAAACAATTTTTTTGGATATTCATATTTTAAAATAATGAGAATATATTATTATATTTTAATAAATAGTGAAAATTTTAAGGGTGTCAAGACTTTCTTATATATCAACACAGCTCTGTCACTGTCATTTGATATGAAGATGAATTTTTACTTCAAAAATCGGAATGAAATAACGAAATTCGTCTCTAATCATGTCGTGGTGTCATCGTAAAATCTAATATCTAATAATAGATAGAAGGTATATTAGAAACAATAATATTGGAATGAGATAATGAGAATAGTCTCCGATCTGATTGTACTGTCATCGTAAAATCTAATATGTAATAATAGATAGAAGATATATTAGAAATAGTAAATCCAAAAGAACATATAAACTTACCGGAATATGTTGATGAATAATGGGATAATTAAAAGTTCGTCCTTATCCCACTTTATTGTTATCCTAGAATTTAATATCCAATAATGAATATTTAAAACATTAAATTCAAGGGACCATGGAAACTCACTAGAATATGTTATTGAACAATATGTGTGGCCCCTTCAATCTAAGGAGACGTCTTCCCTTTTTATCTCCATTCAGTTGAACAAATTATAATAATCTATCTATGATATATTATTGGATATATTATTGGGTTAAATATGTTTTTAGTCCCTTAATTTTCAGTTAATTTTGAAATTAGTCTATTTTGAAACTTTGGACCAATTTAGTGTTTCATCTTTCGAAATACATGAATTTAGTCATTTTAATCAAATTTTATTAGGTTTATTTGATGTTTGTACGCATTTCAAGATTGTATTTGAGTTGTTTATACTCTTTAACACATTTTTGCTTTAATGTTAAATCAAATATTATTATGAAACACGTTTGAAATGTCAAATAAACTTTACAAATTTGATTAAAAAGATTAAATTTACGTATTTTGAAAGATGAAATACTAAATTGATTTAAAATTTCAAAAATGAACTAATTCCAACATTAACTGAAAGTTAAGGAACAAAAACATACTTAACCCTATATTATTTTATGAAATACATCATATATAAAATTTATATATAGGAACATCTTGAAAATTTTAGGAAACAGGAAAACTTATTTAAAAGGACAAGTTGATGTGATTATTACATTGGTTTTACATATACAATCTTCGTACTAATACCGAGACAGTGAATAATACAAAATAAAAATACAACACAAGAAGATTAATATAGAACTTCCTAACATAAACTAAGAACAATTACAGTTTTGACAATTGTCAATTTATATTATTTTCACTTAAATATCTAACAAACTTTTTCTTAACGCTTCAACATGTTCCAACACTTCATTATTTTATTTTTTGTTTGCTATTTTCCATAGAATTTCTAAAAGTTATATTTTTTAACTCGTTAACCTTCAATTAGTCAAGAGCGTGTTGTAGAAATTGGATTATGGTAATGTATGGTTCAGAGAAAATATTTAAAAACTCAGAAAGTTAGATAATAACATCGAATATAAAAGTCAAATAAGAAAAATAAATAAAAATCTTATTTTCATTGATTGAACAATGATTATACAATAATAATCAATGATCATAATTAAATATTTTGATTTAAAAAAAAAATTCAACATCCTAATTGAATATCTTTTTTTTTTTAATTTTCAAAAACCTTTTTAACTGAATGCTACAATATATAAAAAGTCTTTTAAAGATATAAAAATCTAATTGAAAACACATCCCTCATAATAATTTTAACACTGAGAAATATAAAAAAATTTATTTTTTAAGCTAACTATATTTAAACTAACATCTAGTTTTTTAAAATGAAGAATTGATTATAATTTAAAATTCACAACTAAAGTTGATCTGAAATACTTTCTATTATTTGTTTTATTGATGTTTTTAGACTATGATTTAATTTGCTAAAAAGTGATTGTTTTTCCATCATATAAAAGGAGGCATTTACGTAACAGAGGCGTCGATTATTGTTGCATTTGTTTGTTTATTTGTTTATGGTTATAATCACTGCTCACATCCCCTAATTCTAATACCTAATTGTCTTAACCATTATTATTTTTCAAAGGTGTGAACTTACGTGTCGGTCATAGTGACCGCGGTGACGTCTTCAAAACAACCCTCAGATCCAATCATTGGAATCCACCTGAGAGAGAGAGAGAGAGTTTATTCTATCGTTCTGATGGAAAAGAAAAGAAAAGTAAAAAAAAAAATTAATGAAGTCGTCCAAAATGAGAGACAATTGAAAATTTATGGTGTAATGAGTGTGGACTTATTTTCTTTCCTATGATGAAAGTGGAAAAGATAAGAAAGTTTTCCATTTTTTGTTAAAAACGAAACACTACCTACTCCCTCTAAGTGCTGAACAGATGGAGCAAATTTTAGTGTACTACTTTTCTTTTCCACTGCTCAAAAGCACCGCCTCTTCTCCACATTTCATCACACCAAACTAATTCTCTTCAAATTACTCACATTATGTTTTCATTATTTTTTCTCATATATTTTCTTGTCTTTCCGGATTGTTTGAAAATATTTTCTTCATATTCACTCTTCAATTTTTTGAAAGTGCAAAAAGTGACATATAAGAGATATACAATAGTTTCATCTATACGTGTTTATTTAAGATATTTATTATCTAGAGAATGAGAAATGAATGATTTGAAGATAATGAATGTGTTCATTTGTAGGGATTTGAGAAAAAAAAATGAATTTTAATAAAACTAATGACTAAATAAAAGTTAATATAAATTTTGTAATCACTTAAATAATTGAAGGTATTTTAATAATTTAAAATGATGACAATATGACGATGGAGATAAATATAGAGATAAAAATAAAAATAGGATAAATAAATACATACTATTTTTATTTCTATATTTAATTTAAATTATTTGTATTTATATTCAAATCCGGTCAATAAATATTTTTCATCAAAATTAGACTAAATTATAAAATATCCATAAAAGTAAGTTTATCTACCATTTAATTGAATAAAAATATTTTATTTAATAAATATAGTTGAACTTAGAATAAACACTTTTTATCATTTTCTTGTGCAATCTATGTATATAAATAATATTTTTTAATGAATTTTAATTTTAAGGAAAGCAAATCTTTGATATATATATATATATATATATATATATATATATATATATTTTTTATACAAAATAATTTTTTTTTTTTTTTTTATCTATTTAGCTTTTTTATATTAATTATTTTAAAATATATCTATTATGAACTTTTATTGATTAATGATATACATATTTTTATATTAACAATGAACCAATTTAATATTTTTAAGAGATGAAATTTAAAAATTTGCTTTATCATATATCAATACAAGAAAATGTCTCATTAACAATCAATTGTGGTGATAAAAAGTTGTTATTCACTATATTGACCAAGTTAGATACCAATTTAAAAAATAAAAATTATTGATTACTAAAATAATCATTATTATGAACAAAAAATTATAATTGACTTATAAATTTGGTTTCTAAAATTTAACTACCAAAATTTTAACTAAGAAAGAAACTGATACTAAACATTAGTTATCAAAGTTTTTATAGCAAATGAATTGATTTCTAAATTAATATTTAATTAATTAGTACCAATTATAATTTTTATTTATTTATAATAGTGACTATTTCGATAATTAAAATTTTTTATTTTGTAAATTAGTATCGAAGTTAATCACTATAGTAACCAACAACTTTTACACACTAAAATTTGTTATTAACCCTACATTATAATTTGTAGTAATGTAAAATTTATTATATAGATAGATAATTTTTTTTTATAACATTTCTCCATACTTTCTCTATACAGAGGACATAGGGAACAAATCATTTATCTTCAAAGGGTAGATGATGGAAGAGTAACTATTGGATCCAAATCTTCTATCTAAATTGAAAACCTGGTTGAGTAACATTCTATCCAGTTTTGGTGTCTTCTTTAGTTATTTTTATTTTTATTATTATTATTATTATTTTACTTTTGTGGGAATAAAAAATATTCGGACATCTCAACATTTACAATCTTAATGTTTTTCATCTGATTAGTTTCGTATTCGATTGTTAATTGTTATAATTATGAAGAAATAGTAGTAGCTATTTTCCACGGGTTCACATTCTTCAATGTTCTTTGGGAAGCGACTTAATTATTGATATAGTATATTGGTCAATGGGTTCCGGATTCCATGTACTTGTGATGGAAAATACATAACAACTTCCTTCTAATTAAAAAATTAGTGACCGATAGATAACACGTATTACTTCCTTCTTCTTCTTCTTCTTTTCTTTTTTTTATTAGTTATCGTTCCTTACTAATTTTTCTTCTTTTTTTTTATCAGTTATTTTTTAAATTTATAATAATATACATACATATATTCAATTATATCCTTATTTCTATTTTTTTTATACTTCTTCTTCTTTTCTTTTTTTTATTAGTTATCGTTCCTTACTAATTTTTCTTCTTTTTTTTTATCAGTTATTTTTTAAATTTATAATAATATACATACATATATTCAATTATATCCTTATTTCTAT
>Ga0214542_1000796_pt1 | contig 60493 bp, 33 predicted proteins | sample CNSS1metaG_FD_160096 | JGI IMG/M metagenome (GOLD analysis project Ga0214542, IMG submission 160096) | Root nodule microbial communities from cowpea collected in UCLA plant growth center, Los Angeles, California, USA - CNSS1 | ecosystem: Host-associated > Plants > Roots > Nodule | place: USA...
GGTTTTTCTAGGTAGCATGAATGAACAAAGAGAGCAATCAAATCATTTTGGCAATCTTTACATTCTACTCTCTTATACTTGAAAAATAGAATACAACCAACACCATCTTGCAATCACATTATTCATCATTTTCTTTTTCTCTTTTTCATTTTTTTTCTTTTTCTTTTTTTTTATTTTCTTTTGTATAGGACATATTTACAAGATGGCACCACATCAACCACAACCAATTCTATTTTGATCTTCATGCTTCCCCTTTTTGGTAACTTCCCCCACACTTGAATCACACTAATGACCATGAAATGTTTGTTCTCTCCACTTAAGGTGAGGTGGTCAATCTTTTCAACAAGGCTCCAAGGTTCAAATATGAAGGAAATGTGCTTTTAATGCTCAAACAACTTACACAAAGGTTCTAATCTTTGAAAACATAATTGGCTTTTTGGGTTTAAGTATGATGCAAAGAAAGAAATAAAATGTCTTGTGTATGTGTAAGCAAGCCAATGAAGAACAACTAGCAATGAAAATCTAGCAAAGTTAATTGTATGTTAATAGTGGTAGAACTCAAGAAATATAAACTCTAAGGAACAAAATCTCACCCGGTTTAATTCTTTGGTTTCTTAAGGTTGTCATACACCATGCCATAGTCATTAATCACAATAAAAACAATAACAACATTCTTAGCACACAAACATGAGTACAACCACAAGCACAAGTTTTCACAAGACCACGGCATATTCTCAATGTAACCCAAAATCAACTTATGAGCAAACATAAATGGTTCTCATCAAAGTCATGCAAACTCACTCAAAGTCATAAAACCAAGTGCATCATATTTGTCATACCAGCCAAGTCACACTTTTTGATTATTGAAAGCAAGAAATGAAAATAGAAAAGGAAAGAAAGCAAACTCTTCTTTTTTTTTTGGGCAGGTATGCTTGCTGCTCAAATCACTTTGCTCCTTGTGTCTTCTTTCTCATCATTATCAATACCTAGCACTCACAAGAACACAAAAGATACTCGAACAAACTGCTTAACCCACTTTTATAGAAGTCAACATTTGAGAATTGAAAATTGAAAAACATAAAGACAAGGAAGATAATTGAAAGAGAAAAAAAACATAAAAATCACAAGAAGAAAAGAAAAATGTAGAACATAAACACAAGCACACCAACCAAACAACAACTCCAATATGCAAAATGATTAAAACAGATTTCCCAAGTAACCTCACTCAGATCCCTCTTGTTGTAAGATCACTCAGTACTCTCAAAAAGTGATGAATACTACTTTCCCTATTCTTTAAGGTAAAAACACTCAGATTCCTCTTGTTGTGCCTATCTAAGCCCGACACACGTTAACCAATCCCTTGGCCTAAGCATGCATCAAGACTTGCATTGAGAACCAGAACAGTGGGGGCCAAACACATAATCCCATCCCTAGTGACTTGTGCTATCTGGTTTGATTTGGTTAGATAGGTTGCCGAAATCCCATTCCTAGGACCTTCCAACAACTACATCATGCTCTAAGGCGTACCCCGAGACAAGCATTGAGCACAAACCAAATCAATGGAAAACATAAACATCTATAGACAAACTGCATAAAGGAAAGCACAACAAAGAAACAAACAACAAATTCTAAAAGAGTCACAACTGCTCCAATTGTCTTGTGTTGGAACACAAATCCCCGGCAGCGGCGCCAAAAACTTGTTAGTGAAAAACCAACACGGCAAGTGCACCGGTCGCACATAGCAAGTAATAAGTATTTTATCGTTCTCTCCCAAGGGACTTGTGCAACGCATGACAATTCTCGCAACTCACGACTCAATTAGACACAAAGTTCACACAAACACAATGAAAACTCTTTTTGTATTTTATGAAACAATTGGTGTGCAACAAGAAATTAACATTGTGTATTTACAATTTGTCAAGATTAGACTTCAACCATTTCATTCTCATGCATTCTAAATTATCCCAATTCCATATTCATGTTAAAATCAATTCACAAGAATACTCAAATCCTATTCCTAGAGCCTTTGAGCCTATGATCACTCATAAAGTTTCAATTCCTTGAATCTTCAACAAGTGAAATCATGCATTAGTTTCAAGAATCATAGATTACTAATGAACCAAGTTCTATTCCTAGATACAAGCATCCATTAGGTATTTAATTTCAAATCTAGATTCTAAAGATGTTTCTCAACACCTCAAGAATCACAAATCAAGCATGGGAACAATCCACATCAAGCATTAAGCATGTCAATCAAATACTAACATGAATTGGAAAAGCATATAAATTAACAACATAATTTTACACAAGAATTCAATGTTTTACATCTAATCTCAACAAATAGAAATTGCTCTCCATGGTGGAGAACCTAGGGTTTTACAAAATTGAAGAATAGGGAAGAAATTGGAACCATAAAGTAGAAACAATCCCCCTCCCAAGGTTCTTGAATATTGCTCCATGGTTCAATTGCGCCTCCCATTCGCATCTCTGCCTTCAATTTCGTAGCCCATCATCCTCTCCAACCCAAAAGGGGTAAAACCTCCATGGATGAAGAAGGAAACCCAAGAAGGAGAAGAGAGAGTTTCCCAACACCCCTAATAGCCTCCAAGAGTCTCTCCCAAGCACCCAAGGTGTTTCTATTCGTGAAAAATGAGGAATCCCCTTATACTCTCGTAGCAACATGATTAAATAACCATATTCGCGTATTGGGGTCGATATTCTCGCCCAGCGGCTTCACACTCGCCCAACGAGGCCTAAAATCGACGTTCTCAGACATGCAACTCATTGGGCGAGCCACATTTTCGCCCAGCGACTCAAATACTGCAGTTCTGGTCTGTCATTTTCGTCCAGCGAGTGACCCTGGCGCCCAATGGTCATTTTTTGGCCTTCCAAGGTTGGTCCAAGGCAGTATATACATATAGGTGAGTCCTTTCTCGATGTTTGCAGTGCTGGACTTGATCTCGGTGCCCCTCGACATGGGTATTTGTGTAAAAGTCAATCTTTCATGTCCAATCATGCTTCCTTGAGTTTCAACTTGTTTTCCTCCACCAGAATTGCTTCCTATTGTTTTATTTCACACACTCATAATAGAGATTAGAAGTAAAAAAAACATAAAACATCTAAAATACGAAACAATGCAAAAACAACACAAACTAGAGGATTAAACAAGATAAAAGTTAGGTAGAAGTTGATTTTATTCACAAAACTTAACATCAATAAAAGATAAAAAATAACGTTATCAGTGCAGCTCGCAAAGATAAAGACAAGAGTTACAAGTAGGCACAATAAATTTTCTTTTCAATTCTTTCAACCACCCAAGCAGGTGAAAATTTATTATGGTCAAGAGGGTAATTATTGGGGGTACATGAGAAAGCTTGGGGTGCATAGAGAAGACCCCACATGTTGGCTCAAAATGAAATGAAGTGCTCATTTACCATGTGTTTTGGTCAACAAATCACTCGTTCAAAAGAATACTCATGCAACTGGATATTGGGCTTCAATCAAAAAGACTGACACACAAATTGGGCTGGAAAAAGGCCGAAGAAGAAACTTTAAACAGATTACAAAACAAAAGACTATCATATACTAAATAGTAGACATGTCAAAGTCATACGGGTTGGTTCATCACGAACTGGATTGAAAATGAGTGAATCCAACTCTGATCACTTTATAATGAGCCAAAAAATTTACAACTCAGATCAATCCACCACGGGTTGGTGGGTTAAGTGGGTTGGCTCACCAATCCACATAAAAAATTATTTATGTATTTAATTTTAAGTATTCAAATATTTAAATAATTTTTTAAGCAATCCATGAGATGTTAATCATAGTAAAATCAAGAACCAATATCTTCACCATGTTCACCATTAATATATGATGAATTATTTTCAAGAAAGTGTTCATATTGTCCAAGAAAACATGACTAATATTACACATTTTCTGTCATGTTATTCAACAAAAGTGTTTATAAGACAGTTGCTTGAGTAATTTACTGTAAAAATTATATTTAAAGATTAAAGTATGAACGTATATAACTTGACAATCAAATTATTGAAACATTCAAACTATTCAAATATTATTGAGCAACATTCTAGCATTTAAAAATATGAAATTGTGAACTTATATAATTAGGAGTAGTAAATAATTATTAAAAAAATTGTACAAATATGTTGGTAGATTAAGTGGGTCAACCTACCCTCAATCCGGCTCGAACTTGTTTATCCTGTGGATTAATTGAGTCGGGTTGAGCTCAAACCCACTTTTGAAAAATTGAATTTTTCTCAACCCAATCCGGCTCAAATTTGTAATGAGTCGGGTTGGCTCACAGGTTGAAACTCATTTTGACATCTCTACTAGATAGGCAACATTTCTTTTACATTTTTTTTCAAAGTTAGGCGTTGCCATTGGCCATGTTGAGTGATTACCATCAAAATGTGTTCGTCAATGCATTTATTTACATTAACAGTTTCCAACCATTTTTAAAGTAAAAAATAGATTTTCTTGTGCTAAAAGCCAAGCGATATGAACATTGGTTAAGAAATGTAATTAAGGTCAGGATATTACAAGTACTTGCAGCTAGAAACAAATTAAGAGAAGTTTAAAGTGAACTTAGACTAAGCGAACTTTTCTGGGTATGTCATAACAGGGTAAACTAATTACAGAAAAAACACTAAAAATCAATAGTGATAAAAAAAAAACATTCACTCAGCAATAATGAGAATGATTATGATTGTAAATAGTCAAAATCCCTATGCAAAGTATTCCTCAAAGACTAATAAAATGACATCAAGCTGAAACCCACAAATGTAGGCATTTAACTTAGTTAGCTTTCACGTGCTGCAGAACAACATTATAGGCTTCATGTTCCTCCCCAAAATCCTATAAAAGGCAAATACATAAACATCCAAATACATTGAAAAGCACTCCAAAACATCAAGTGAGACAAGAGATGTTGCTTTTTTTTTTCAAAAATGGAAGACAACAAGTGAAAAATGACAATAAAAATAATGAGTTTGTATCTAGCTTCTTTTCTTATTACTTCGTAAATAAGAAGAAAACAAGTCAGAGTAAGAAATGAGTATAATTTATGAAAACAAACATAAAAATATCTTAATAAATATTTTTATTCTTTGTTATAATTGATTTCATGTTTTATTATTTATTAACATTAAACGTTGTGCTTTGTAAAAGAAAAAAAAAGACATATAATTTAATTTTCATCAATTCTCAATATAACTTTATATAATTTTAAAACTTCCAAAAATTTAATTTTTTTTTGTGAGATCCAGGAAATTCATAAAATTTATAATTAATGGAATATAAGAAATGAGGGTTTGAGACTACCTTAGGAGAGTTCTTTGATAAATCCTATACTAGAAACAATGCAAACTTAAGTGGTTTAGAGCACTTAATTATGTTGAAGGGACTTGGGTTGAAGTCCCGAGCATGTCATTAGTAGATTTATTTAATTTTTTTTTATTTTGCAATTATATTGTGAATGTGAAAGCATGATTTAGGTTCATACGAATGGGTAAATTGACATGAATAATGTGATTAGTTTGTTGGTTTGCATATGGTTGAGGGGTTGGAAGCATGTGGGTTCGAGCCTTGGGTTGGAGAAAATGGACCACGTAGTGGTCTAGAGGGAGAGAGTGAGGATTGAAGAGAGTTCAAGAAGATACCTTTAGAGGAGGCTTTGGACAACAAGCACCAATCGTTAAATTGTAATTGGAGCAAGGAAAAATCAGGTAAGGGGAGTTGTTCGTATATGCTTAAATGTGTTTTATCGTTTGAATTGATTCCATGGCTTGAATGATGAGTTTTTCCTTGCACTTCGTGTTAAATTTCGTAAATTCTGGGAACTCTGCCGGAAAACGCCTGGCGGCTAAGAGGACGCAACTGTTTTGTGGTGTTTTTCTGAGTTCTGTGATGAACCGCACGGCGGCCATGAAGGACCCGCCAGGCGGTGCGCATTGGAACTACGTACATCGACGTGTTTTTTATGTTTTTGTGATATGGTTGGATTGTTGTACTTATATAATACAGATGATATGTTCATTGATGTGATTGGGTGATGTTGAACTGGTGTGTGGGAATCTGATAAATATGGGGTTGCGCATGATGGCATAGTTTCTGTGAGTTATGGTTATATGTCAATTGGAATGTATAGGAAGCAATAATGTGTTATTTGAAACCGCAATTAGAGAGCATGAAACAATTTGTGCATGTTGATTAAATGATTGCCTATGAATGATTTGTGATGAGAAGTGGAATTGGGAGTTTAGGGATGATGGAGTTTCTGTAGATGCAGGAAAATCTAGGAGTTTCTAGGTTTCTGATGCGCCGCCCAGCGGTATTCTATGTGCCGCCAGGCGGTATCGAGTGGCCAACGGTGATTGGCATGCTCAGTGGGATTGGCGTGTTCAGTGGGGAACCGATTAAAGTTACGAGCGTCGTGAGTAATCATTAGCATAAAAATGAGGGTGATTGTATGATGAACCACTATAAAATGAAATTGTGTTGATCTTGGAACCATATTTAAGGGGTCATGTGGGAAGCTTGAAATGAGTATCACAGTAGGATATAATGTCATGGGTTATTGTATGTACAGATTTGCTGGTATGGGATTTGTGCCTGGTTGGAGTGTGTTATTCAATTGATTATAGGTGTCGAATTAGTATTGAAGTAGAGTGTATGTGGATTGGTGTTGAATGTTCTAATTAAATTGTATTTTTAGATTCTGTGAAAAATGGAAATAAGGTTCTGTTGAGAGGGTGTTAATATTATTGGGATAACGGTTGTAGTGTTATATGCATCAGTAAGGGATTGGTCATTGTGTACTTGAACTCCAAACGTAAAATTTATAAATATGTACTTTGGTCTAGGTGCTATGGTTTGATGATTGTAGTATTGGAAATACCTGAAATTGGTGATTTGGATGTAAGGTTTAATGATTGCATGTGGTTTAGAATTAGATTTGCAATTGAATTGACTTGCAACATTAGAACCCAAATTCGTTTTCATGTTGCATTGGATGTCGACATCCGGTTAATATGTGTACTGGATGTTTACATCCGGTATTTAATTAAGTTATTTTCATCCGGAAAGTCAAGTGTCGTATTAAGGTTAATATGTATCACTTAATTTTTTTTATTTACCTTAAAAAAATAAAAATAAAAAAAACTAATTATTATTTACTAAGAAATTTAAATAATGATAATAAAATCTTAAAAATAATAAATAAATAAAAACATAATTACAAAAGAAAATACAATAATAAAAAAAACAATTTTAACAAAAAAAGGGTTATATATTGGATCTCGAGATCCAGTGTTTAAGTAACTTTTTTTTATTTCCGGAAGTCGAATACCGATATTTATTTAACATGATCAAACGAATGTCAACATTCATTTCAGGGGATATTGGATGTCCATATCTGTGGTTGGACTTAATCGAATGTCGAAATCCATTTGTTTTATAAACCAGATCTTGACATCCAATAATTACTGGAGTTTTTTTCTTGTCATATTTTACCAAAGTAACCACAAATAAATAAATCCACATGTATCAACAATACAACAACAAGATAATGAATAACTTAACACAACAAACCAACCGCATAGTAGCCAGATAAAGAACGTTGTTGGAGAAGGTTGGAGAGGAGAGCTTTGAGTAGTTTTGAAAGGGGGCCTTCTCGCTGCACCTCCAAGTCTTCTTCTGTACTCCCAATAATTATCATTTTGACCCTAATAAATTTTTACCGAGTAGGTGGGTGAAAGCAATGTAAATGGTATTTACTGCGGCCAACAATGCTTTCTTTTTTGCTTTCATTTTATCTGTGCAAAGCTACACCCTCAAGCACACGTTTCTTTTCTTCTCTTTGTTTCTTCCACAGTGCTTTCTGAACTCTGGTCCTATAGTGTATGGTCCCTGCTTGTGCTTCAAGGTCGCACTGGTCCTTGACTGTCTGTGCTTCAAGCTCACAGTCTTTGATTGAAGCACCCAGCAACAGTTGTCCTTGAAGCTGGTCCAAGCTCCCATACGTACGTGCATTATTGTTTCATTAGCTTCTCTTTTGGGTTAAATATGTTTTTGGTCCCTCAAGTTTCAATTGTTTCAATGAATTTTGGAATTAGTCCCTCTTCGAAACTTGATACCAATTTAGTTCTTCATCTTTATAAATGTGTGAATTTAGTCCTTCTTACCAAATTTTGTTAAGTTTATTTGACATTTTAAATACATTTTATGATAATATTGACATTAATATTGAAGCAAAAGTGTGTCAAAGAGTGTAAACAATTCAAATACTATCATAAAATGCACTTGAAACGTCAGATAAACTTAATAAAATTTGGTAATAAGGACTAAATCCACATATTTCTAAAGATGAAGAACTAAATTGATATCAAGTTTCGAAGAGGGACTAATTCCAAAATTCATTGAAACTTGAGGGACTAAAAACATATTTAAACCATTTCAAAGCTCTTCTATTCTTTTCTCTTCTAGGTTAGTTTCCATTTTAATCATATTGAATGTTGGAATTTTATTTGAATGTTGCAATTTTGTTTATTAAGACACTGAAATGTTACTTTTGTGACTGTTGTGGATGTCGACATCCGCTTCACAAAATGTGTTGCGGAAGTCGACATCCATTTTGTTATTTTTTTGTTGTGAAACGGATGTCAACATCTGTTTTGTTATTTTTTTTTTTTTTGGTTTTTCTGTGTAATGGATGTTGAAATCTGTTTCAGAAAAATGTGAAACGGATGTTGACATCTGTTTTGTTAATTTTTTTGTTTTTTTTATATTGTGGATGTTGAGATCCGTTTCAGGAAAAATGTGAAACAGATGTCGACATCCGTTTCGTTAATTTTTTTTGCTTTTTTTGTATTACGGATGTCAACATCCGTTTCACAAAATTGTTAAACGGATGTTAACATCTGTTTCGTTAATTTTTTTTGCTTTTTTTCGTGTTTCGGATGTCTACATCCGTTTCAAAAAATTGTGAAACAGATGTCGACATTCATTTCTTTAACTTTCATATATAATATACCTGCAAATATTTCACGATTGAGCCAATATGTTTGAGTCACAATGTCTGGGTCCACTGTGGCCTCATCCTCTCTACTGCTTATGCTTATTTCATCCTCAATTGAACCTGATTTTCCCCGATAATAACTACACATGCACGTCCACAACATCAGATTAATTAAAGCTCATGCTAACTCTGTAGCATTGATTGAAGAAGAATCATTGTCCTATGTTTTGGTTAATTCATGCATTCAATCTCTCTTGTTCTTTTTCTCCATAGGTGTGTAGTGGAGGTTCTTCACCACCTTCATGTACGCCACATTGCCGCCACCGTGCACCAGTAGGGATGTCAACGGGGCGGGTAGGGTATGGGTAGTAGCTCCCGCGTACCCTACCCGCTGGATAAATATTTGCCTCGTACCCGTACCCATATCCGTCGGGTATCCGTTATATGGGTATCCGCCTATTTTTTTTGTATCCGCGGGTATCCACGGATACTCGCGAGTATTTGCAAAATTATTTAGAAAACAAATATTTAATCATAAATTCAAATAAAATAAAATAAAATACATCATTGTCATAAATTTTAAATAAAGTTCAAATAAACTCAAGTTGATACAACTCCAAATAATTGTAAAAGTAAATATGAAATGACGTTCAACACAATGAAAATTATTTAATTAGTGCTTGATCAACAAATCCACTTTCTCCGATTAATTCTAAAAAATAAGCAAAATAAACAAATAATAAACCTCAATTGCCACGTGCTAAGTATTCTTATTTTGGTTCCATCATTTGGCAACAAGCATACCATAAACGTCATTGTCTATATAAGGTTTGATGTATATGTCCAATTTCAAAAAAAGGGAAGAGAAGAATGTCAAGGGATGTAAGTTTAGCGGGTACGGGTATCCACGGGTATGGATACTATGATACTCGTACCCGCCCCGTTAACATGCGGGTATCAAAATTACCCGTACTCGTAGGTAGCGGGTATCCATTTTTAATATCTGTTTTTTACTCGTTGCGAATTTTATTCGCAGATACTCGCGAGTACGAATTTTTTTGACATCCCTACGCACCACCGTGATCAGAAGCTTCGTCACCATTGCCAAGCTACCACCTTATCTCCACGCCAACCACGAACATGGGAGTCCCACAGTTTAGACAGTTGGAAGAATTCCGATTTGTCCCTCTGTTTCTTATTTTTCTCTTTCATTTTGTTGATCGGTCAGTGGAAGTTTGATAATGGAGGTGAGACAAGGATTGGTGATTTTTTGGTATTTCTAGAATGAAGAGGAAGGTGGTGATGGTGAAGGTGTTGATAATGATGGTGATTAAGGTGATAAATGTGTGGGTTAAGGTTATGTGATGGTGAAGGTGTTGATAATGAAAAGGTGATGAATGGGTTGAAGATTGAGGTGGAAGATGGATGATGCAGCAGCATATTGACAGTATTTCTAGAATGGAGATGAAGGTGGTGGTCTATAGAGGTGTCAAAGATGGTGGTTTGTTATTTAATTGGTGGTTTGGAATGAATGAAAAGAGGAAGATCTAAGTGAAGTTGGATTCTCTTGTGATGAATAATGGTGCATTGGTTTGGAGGTAGAAGAATGGGTCTCCATGATCCCCTGGAGATGGTGTCGAGATCAAAACCCCACCTCTCCCCTCTGGTTTATTTTTGGTGTTCAATATGAAGATTCATGAGTTGTCATGGTCATGATAAATGGATAAAAGAAAAGTGGATAGGTGCCTAATGGAGGGGTATGGAGAAAAGAATCCAGAGGAGACGTGTGAGGGAGTCTTGGAAGAAATAAAATTTCTGATTTCTTGTAAGAATGGAGATACTTAGGTTGAAGCCTGAATGTGACAGGAGAAGATAGATTAAAGATGGGGGATGTGAGTTGAGGGAGAAAAATTGTTTTCAACATTTACTGCAGTGCAATATTTACTGCGGGGCAACTTTGAAATTATAATATATTTTTGGAGGTACAGGAGAATCTATTGGAGGTGCATGGAGAAGCTCCCCTTTGAAAGGCTGGATATTGGGCTTCAATCGAAAGGCTGACACACAAATTGGACCGAAAAATGTTCAAAGAATCTCCAAACTTATTTTCAAAGAAAAGACTAATCCTATACAAAATAGGCAACACTTATATTACATTTTTACAGAGTTATAAAGTTAGGCCTTGTTACCATCAACATGTCTTCATTCACTTACTTTTGTTCGTCAATGCATTTATTATCTCAAGTATCTACATTTTCAAAGTAAAAAATACATTTTCGTATGCTATAGGCCAAGCGATATGTACATTTGTTCAAAAGAAATGTAATTAAGGGCAAGTTTTTACAAAGTACTTGCAACTAGAAACTGTTTGTGAAATGCTTTAGGATTGAAACATGTTTATGTTCAGAATTTTTTATTTTTAGTTGTTATTGTTTTCTTAATTTTAAGGAGTCAATTTTAGTTTATTTGTTATCTCTATTTTCATGGTTTATTTCTATAATTGCATTGTTAGTGTGAAGTTATTATTAGTTTTTATAAATTATAATATTCCTGTTTCAAATAATACGTTCAGATATTCATATGCTCTTAGTAAAGCAAATTTTGCTTTTCTTAAAATATTCAAACAATTGGTATCTAAAACTCTTTTCTTACGAGACCTTTAAAATGGATTCTGAAACAAGTTTTCCTCGAGCAACTCATATAGTTTTCAATGGAGAAAACTATGATCTTTGGTTGTCAAAATAGAGGCTTACCAAGAGGGGTTGGATCTTTGGGAAGCTATAGAAGAGGATTACGAAGTACTTTTGCTACTCGATAATCCTAACTTAGGCCAGATCGAGAATCATAAGCAGAAAAAAACCCAAAAAGCAAAAGCAAAATCATGTCTTTTTGCTGGTGTCTCTACAACCATCTTTACTAGGATCATGACTCTCAAATCTGCAAAAGCAATTTGGGATTATCTAAAAACGAAATGTGCTAGAGATGAAAGAATTCAAAGTATGCAAGTGCTTAATTTAAAGAAAGAATTCGAACTTTAGAGGATGAAAGAATTTGAAATCATCAACGAATATTCAAACAAATTGTTGACTATTGCCAACAAGATAAAGTTGTTAGGCAATGATTTTGCAGATTCAAGAATTGTTGAGAAAATTCTGGTAATAATACAGAGGTACGAAGAATCTATTGCTTCATGGAAGAACACAAAGAATTTGTCTAAAATCACTTTTGCATAAGTGGTACACGTTTTTCAGTCCCAAGAGCAACGAAGATTGATGAAGGATGATCATGTTATTGAATGTGCTCTTTTAGCAAAGAGCCAACAAGCAAAAAATTGCAAAAATCATTCGGCCATTAGTGAGAGCAATGCAAATAATTACAACAAACAAAAGGGTGGAAAGAAAAGCTACCCACCTTGTTAGCATTATGGCAAAATGGGTCACCCTTCATTCATATATTGGAATAGACCTAATGCTAAATGCATAAAGTACAATCAGATGGGACATGAAGCAATCATAAAATTGTTGATTCAAGAGGAGGAGGGGGATCAAATATTCTCTAAAAGAAAGATATGTTTTTCATGAAGAGAATAAAAAACAACTTTTATAATTTAGTTCAAGAGAAATTCAACACAAGAAAACAAGGACTTTAGATCAAGGACACACCCAATAAAATAGCAATTGATCTTCCAGAACTTAATCACCACATACCAACATGCAAAGCTTGTTTATTTGGAAAGCAAAAGAAAAAATAAAGGAAAAAAGAAAAATACCACTAACTTGGTTTGAGCTTGTAAAACAACATTATTAAACAACATTATTGATGTTTGCAAATCCTATAGTAAGGAGGAGTGTTAGTGAAATGCTTAAGGCTAAAACATTTCTACATTTAAAATTTGTAAGGAGGAGTGTTAGTGAAATGCTTAAGACGAAAACATTTCTACATTTAGAATTTGTTATTTTTAGTTGTTATTGTTTTCCTAGTTTTAAGGAGTCAATTTTAGTTTATTTATCATCTCTATTTTCATGACTTATTATTGTTAGTGAGAAGGTATAAATAGGATTGTCAACGGGCGAGTAAGGTACGAGTAGTAACTCATCCGTACCCTACCCAATGTATAAATATTTGTCTCGTCCCTACTCGATAGATAAATATTCATCTCGTATCCATACATATATCCATGTTGGTATCTGTTATGCAAGTACCCGTATATTTTTTTAATATTCATGGATATCCACAAGTATTTACAAAAGAAAATTTTAATATTTAACAATATATTTTAATCATAAATTCAAATGAAAATACAATACATAATATTTATAAATTTCAAACAAAGTGCAAATAACTCATCTAAATAGTGTTGGATGACTGTTTAAAAAAAATGAAGATTTTTTAAAACAAATTAATAAAAAATAATACATTCAATTTCAATGTGTTAATATTTTAATCATGTATTTTTTTTATTTAAATTAAAAATATAGTGAGTACGGGTATCCATACTATGATACTCATACTCATCCGGTTAACATGCACTATAAAAAATATCCATACCCACATTGACAAACCTTGCTTAAGATTGAGGAGTCATGGCTCTCCCAAGTTTTTAATTTTATTATATATATATATATATATATATATATATATATATAAACTATATATAAAATTTATATTATTATATTATATTTATTGTTTAAAAAGTAAAATAAAAATTAATTTTGTGGATCTTAGTTGATAACTGTATTAAAAAAATTAAGATTATTATAAGAATTTTTCAAAATAAATCATCAAGAAAAAATGAAATAAAAGAAAAATAGACTGGAAAAAAGAAATTGAAGAAAAAAGAAATCAGAAAATTTTTTTATGAAATTAGCATAATCCCTAATTATATTTTTCTCAAATTTGTATAATCTAACGTTATAAAATATTAATATTTTTGTATTTTACGTTATAAAATAAATTTAATTAAATAATCTTAAATTGAAATAAAAATTAAATTACACATTTATGTTAATTCAATAAATTAAAAAGATTAAAAATTAAAAAATGTGAATTGCATGGTTTAAGTAAAAGAAGTAATTTTTTTTAATTAAAAAAATAATATATAAAAAATCTAATTTGACATCCCTATAAATTTTGTAAATTTTGTAGGGTAAGAATTATTTTGACATTCCTAGATATAATATTCCTGTTTCAAATAATATAATCTGATATTAACATACTCTTCGTTAATCAAACTCTGTTTTTCTTAAAATATTCCAACACAAACAAATTAAGAAAAGGTTAAAGTGAACTTAGACGAAGCGAAGTCATAACAGGGTAAACTAAATAAAAAAATAAACACTGAAAATCAATAGTAATAAAAAAAAACCATTCACTCAGCAACAATGAAAATGGTTATGATTGTAAATAGTCAAAATCCCTATGCAAAGTATTCCTCAAAGACTAATAAAATGACATCAAGCTGAAATCCACAAATCTAGGCATGTAACTTAGTTAGCTTTCACGTGCTGCAGAACAACATTATAGGCTTCATGTTCCTCCCCAAAATCCTGCAAAAGGCAAATACATAAACATCCAAATACATTGAAAAGCACTCCACAAAACATCAATTCAAAAACAAGCCAATGAAGCCATACCTTAACAACCACACATGAGCAACCAGTTACCTTCCTAGCCTTTCCCTCTGAATCAATCTTACACAACTGAAACAAAAATATTCAACAAAAATTATTACAAGAATTAAAGTAATCCTTATGAACATTCACCGACTGAAGTTGGGAATTGGGAGTAAAAGAATGGTACAAGGAATTTAAGTAAAATGGTTAGGAGTCTCTAAGGCACTTACACCAGCCCATTCTCCAAGGGTCTTTGCACTTGGAACTGTCAAAAGGCTAACATTGTGCTCGGCGCAAAGGGCCTTCACCAGTTTCACATAATCAGGTTGGTCACAGTCTTCTGCTAGAACACAGAGCTGTGCAGCATGCTTCTCAATGATCTTAGCACTTTCATGAAGACCTCTTGCAAGACCACCATAAGCCAGAGATTTTCTCAGCACAAGCTGTAAAGCAGTCATGATGTCCATGGGCTCACCGGGAATGGAAGCAGGAGCCTCAGCTGCAACAGCTACCTCTTCACTGCATAGTACAAGTATTCTAAACAGTCAGGAGAAACCTTACATTACAGATCTAAGACTCTAAGTCAGTGAAGACAATATATCGAGGGTTAATAATAACTTCAACAAAATCAGGGTATGCACTTGCCCACCCTCGTGCACATGTAAGGTCCATAAATCTTAAACTCATGCTACTCAAAAAAGGATTAGAGCAATGCACATAATATTAGAAGCATGTGAACAAGTTTTACCAGCAGCATATGCAAGAATTATTTCCATAGTGATATGTAATACATTATATATTTAGTTTTCCTTATCCCTTACTTTCTAATCAAGACTAAGGGACAGTGCTATCATTCAATTATCCACAACTCAAGTTAAATTGATTAGCAGTGCTTACTCAAGCAGTCCTTGCACATTTTTCAACCCCATTATAAATTTTTCAAAAACAATTTCCTATATGATAAATGCCGCAACAAAAATGCCAACACTACCCGGAACTATAAAAACCATGGTAGATTCACTTCATACATTTTCAACACAAGGAATCAAAATCCCAACTCCAATTAGTTAAATTAAACAACATGAAGTGATAAAATCAGTTCAGTTTTAATCATCAATGTGTTAAAATCGAAAATTGAAACTACCAACAAAAGTCCAGGATGGCAAAAATATCCATTCCAGTCTACGGTTTAAATCCAGGTAATGGATTGATACATTAATTGGGTAAATTAGTACCCGACCCGTTCTCATCTCTAACCAAATCTAACCTAAACGCATCACACAACCACGAACAGACATTAAAATTAGTATGTATATCCTCACTACCAAACTTATCATTATGAAGGAATGAGTCTCAGGCAACCATAACATGATAGGTATTTCAATTAAATATTGAATTAAAAAATCAAGGGGCAGAAAGTTGCATTCGTAAACCAGCTAAGAAGATCGTTAAGGAAAAATTGAGCGTACCCAGACATCTTCCTTGTTGAATTCAAAAGACACGCTTTTTGCTTCTGCGAAAACAAAAATAATTATCCAATCAAATGTTGTGCAAACACGTCAATAGGCAAAGAGAAGTAACATTTTACACAAAAAAAGTTGAGCTTTATCTTCGTCAGAAAGGAGTGAAAGCAGAGTAAGAGAAAGACCTTGTGGGTAGCCGCCGAAATCAATCCTAGCTCTGAGCTTCTGATACGAAAATAACAGAATAAATGAGAAATTTGTATGTGAAACCATAAACCCTAACTATTTAGTTGAAAAGTCCGAATTGTCCCTCTTTGTTTTAATTTTTGTATTAAATAAAAACTTTAGATTTTATTAATGATTAGGGTGGGAATCCAGTTCTGCTACGAAGAAGAGACACTATTTTTATTTTTTTTATAAATAAAGATAATTTTAGGTTTAACTCATTCAATTCTTGGGCTTTTAAATATTTTTAAATTGTTTAAATTTCTGTTTTCATTTGTAAGCTGTTTTCTCAATCGGTTTTAGGAATTAATTGGGGATTTCTAAGTATCTGCAACATGAAGTTAGAATTAAACTTTTGAACTTAATGTAAAAATATTGGCGCGAATAATTTTTATATTTTTAAAAGATAAATAAATTGCGTCATAAAGTGTTAATTTTAAAAATTTAATCTTTCAAAAGTAATTTCAATTTTATAAATCTAAATAAAAACAGTATGCATATGTAAAATTAAATTTTAAATACTTGTTTAATAATTAATATGTCTCTCATTAATAATTTTATTTTCATGATTTGATTTTGCTAAAATATTTAAATAAAATTGATTAAAAAAATAGTAGAATCTGTATATTAGACGCATGCTAGTATTCATCTATCAAAATGTGAATAATTAAAATTAAAATACTTATTCAAAACTTATAAATATTCGTTAGTGATATTTATTTAATATTATTTATTAATTTTACCTACAATTTGTTCTATTTGTCAATGTTTCTTTCACTCTGACATTATTGCCAAGGTCTTAAAAGAAACACAAGTAAATTTAAAAGGCAAAATATAATTAAATTAAGAATAAAATATATATTTGGTAATTTATATTTAAATTGATTTTCAATTGTTTGATTGTTCTTAATATTTTAAGCTTTTATCCCTTAACATTTTAGGTCTACTATTAGGGATAATTGCTCAGTGATTATGTGACAACCACACTGAATAACAATTGACTTCTCATGTGGACTATGAATCTGCCATGGCATCAACATTTAGTTTTTGGCTAAATTTTATATTATCTTTTAACCATTTAAAAAACAATAAACGTTTTAAATCTCTACCGGTTTTACTCTCTCAACAGTTCTTTTATAAGATTTAGTCTTTTAACAATATTTATTTAATCAATTTCAGATCTTAATTATTTTACATACCTCAAAAATACTGTGAAATATTTCAAGATATTATCTTACGGTATAACTTATAAACAAATTTCCTTAAATTTCCGAGATATCATAAAATATATTCAAAATATATATATATATATATATATATATATATATATATATATATATATATTAATATCTTATAATACAATAATTTATTATCATATTATATTATATCTCTAAAATATTATAATAATAATTTATTATCTAATATTTTCAAGGAATTATGATATAATAATTGATTATATAAAAATTTTAAAATATAATACTTAATTTATCTTAAAAGTATCTGAATTTGTTTATTATATTTGTTTACTTGTATCTTATAAATCCTATAAATATATAGAAGAGAAGTATGATAATATCATAATTAATTTATTCTTATATATCAACTTATTTTTTTTACTGATTTAAGCAATGGAGAGTCTTTGATTTACCAGTATAAGATTCTCTGACACTCAATTGAATAAAAGAGTTTAGATCTTTTGAGTAAAAGAAAATATGTATCTAATGGTAAAATACCATTTAAATTTATAGGGTTTATGGACCCTATCACATATGTCATAAAAACAAGTAATATTGAGGTTGATATCAAATAGTATCAATAAAATAATGACTTAGTGTATATATAATAATAATAATAATAATAATAATAATAATGATAATAATAATAATAAAATAATGACTTAGTGTATATAAAATTTAGTTAAAAAAACTGAACTGAACTATTTTTTATTCTACAAAACTACATTGAACTGTATTGAATTGCACTCAATTAAAATATAAATTGAACTGTATCTTAACCTGTTTTCAAGGTACACAATTCCTGACCTGGTTTGTCAACCACTTGTGAATTGTGTTAGAATTTCTTAAAAAATCTTAAAAAATAAAAAGAAAAAATAACACCCAATATTAATTTTGACTATGTACGCCACTTATTTGAAAATTGATTAAAAAAACAAAATCTGTTTCTTAAAATTTAATCTATTAAACTATTGAATTTACAACATAAAAAAAGTAAATAAATCATGTAAATTAAAACAGTATCGTGCATCATGAAGCTCAACACTAAACAGTTAATATTTTTTGTGTTTGAAATAGAAGATAATAAAATATTTGAGAAATATTATAATTTATAAATAAGCTAATGTTTCGTATATATTTATCATTATCTCAATTTCATAAATGCTTTTCAAAACCCTTAAAATATTAAAATACATCATAAAATTAAAATATAAGTGTGAGTGGTGCACAAGATTTGAATTAAGATGAAAAAATAACCGATGAAAATTTTGAATTTGTTGGAAGAAAAAGAAATTAAGAATTAGCATAACGAATGAATGAAAAAGTAAAAATATGTGCATCACCATGATAATGAGTTAGAGTATGGTCTGGGAATTGAAGTTAAAGTTTAAGATGGTAAGGGAGAGCAAGTTTATTAATAATTCAGTTTTTTTCAATATATTATGATGCAGTTAAATGTAGATCGGTACAGTTGTCCACCCCTAACTGAAACTGATCCTTTGATCGAATTGTAGTCAACTTTATATTTGCAGCTATATGTAATTTTCTTTGACCATGTGAAGCTTTGTGTTAACTCGATCATTCTTGTGCTCGTTTTTCCGAGACAGAGATAACTATCGGTTTCTGTAGAGCATTTATGTGGATATTTCTGAAACGTTGTCTGGTTAATTAGTGGGGAATGACACTGATATTTCCTTCAACACCAAAAAACCAAGGTAATAATTAAGTGGTGTCGTATTCGAACCATTTTTACATATATTGTGAAAAGAAATACGAAAGGTTTCCTTCTGAATTAATTTTCTTAGGACTTGGAAATAGTTCTTGTTAACTTATCTATTGCGCCTGCAGAATCTACACTTTCTTATAGGCGCAGTTTCCTACGTCTAAGGTATATTGTTTGAGACAAACCAGCTTTTTGGTTTATAACACAATTAGCTAAAATTAAAGGGAGTACATTATTGGGACCAATGACAGAAGAAAAGAGAAAAAGGAACGGTGCACATTGAAACAACATTTTTATTTATAATATTTCTTATTTTAAAGAATATTGATTTAGAATTACAAATCATGAATTTCATCACTTTAAATATATACAATTCTAACATCAAGTTTAGTAACAAATGAGTTGATATTAAAACTTAATTTAATTATAAACATTGACCATCGTGGCCTAAATATCATACTTAATAGTATATAATTAAACTAAATCAAAGATAATATGAATTTCAAACAAATTTTGAACTAATGTTACTCTTTCTTACAATTGGTTTAAAATATAAAATCATTTTTTGAAACAAATTAATCTAAATCATAAACTTTTTAAACTATTCCTGTCACAGAAAGATACAAGTGTATAGAAGAAAAACCTAATTACATACATTTCGTTCCCCCTAATCTATGATACCATAAAAAGTCAGACACGCCATGACTTATATACAACATAAAAGACAAATAAATTAGTAACAATTAGGATTACATGCAGGATCTACCTGGGACAAGACACTAATAATTATGGAAGCATTCTTCAAATTATCATCAACAAAACGTTGACAATTCCATCAAGCAGCCTTTTCACAAACCACAAAACTCCCCGGATTGATAGTAATGCTCTTTGTGCAATTATCAGTTTTGTATATCCCAACAAGTCGATCAGCCAATTCAAACATGTTGTTCCTAAGACTACAGGAGGTATAATCATATACCATTACAAGTGTTAGAAATATTACAAAGTATGTGCAGTAGAAAGACACTGTTACTAGTTAATTTATTAAAAATTATAAAATCACAACTGAAACTTACGAAATTAGTTTTAAAAATCTTCAATAGATAATAAATGACTTCATTGAACTTTTAATCCCTCAAATGTAACAATGGTCTAATCTTAATCCCTCAGTTCCATTTATGTCAAGCATATGTATAATTTTAGTTCTCAAGTTTCAATTTACATCAAAGTTTCTTGATATCATAATTTACGCATTTAGTTTTTTCTTGAGTTGAGAGATGTGTTTAAAAGATTAAAAAATTCACAGTTACATTATCTAGAAAGCATAAATGGTACCATTAGAATTTCAAAAACTAAATTACACAATTTATGACAAAAGATGTAAGTAGGTCATAATAAGTATTTTCAAATGAGTTCATTACTACTATTTATCTTATGTAATTTACTAATGATAATCCGGGTAAAAGGACATACCTAATGATTATGAATTGAGCATCTTTGGTTCTGTCTTTCACATAATGCCCAACGATAGAAACATTCTTGAAGTCTGTCAAGCCATATAGTAAAGGAGTTTAATACATTGCATATAGCATTTACAATAAAAGAATTCAGGTGTGAAGTTAATGGTAAGTACCCAGGGCAGCATCAATCTCATCCATTACATAAAGCGGGGTAGGCTTGTAATGATGAAGTGCGAATACAAGAGCCAACGAGCTAAGAGTCTGTAAAAGAAATAGAAAAAGTATATAGAAAGGAAAAAAGATCATGGTGTGCATAACGCATTTTAACATTTTCTGCATGCCTAAGAAAATGATATCATGCACAAGCAGCATAATGCTCAATTTCTCATGCGGGTTCAACCCAGAAAATAGAATTCTAGTTTGTAGATAATAGTGCTTTGGAATGTAACAATCGAGACCAAACAAAAGGAAAATGCAGACAAGAAGCAGAGATAACCTTTTCACCACCCGATAAATTTGCAATATTTTTCCAGCTTTTCTTTGGTGGTCTGACACTGAACACAACACCTTCAGAGAATGGATCCAAAGAATCAACAAGCTCGAGTTCTGCATCACCTCCAAGAGTAATCATCTGCAAATGATAAAAGTGGTTACAGATGACATAATCATAAGTCTAGGAAACACAACAGCTTTAAATTTGGTACACCAGACTGAGACAATTTTTTTTGTTTTCATTTTCCATCTCCTCAAAATAGTTTTAAAAAATGTCACCTTAATTTTGTTTTCGTTCTCATTATCAATATTAAGGAAATAGAGAAATCAGTATTGTTTACCTTTATTATTCCTAATATATATATATATATATATATATATAGCGTTTGACATTTACCAAAATCACAACTTTTAACGGGCTACACAAACCATGAGTTCCGATTCTAATTTGCAAAATTATGTCAGTATCACAAAAACTGTGCATTGAAGAAAAAAAGAAAATATGCAATGCAAGACACCATGTAAAAATGGCACAACAGGAATGGTAACTACTAGGAAATAAGTTCCTGAGAATGATACAACATTGTTATGAGATATTCTTAACAATGTTTTTAGGAAATGGAGACTGTAATAGACGGTATATTTTAGAAGTGGCATGTCTTCAGAAGGCAACATAAAAAATAGATAGTTCACACGGCAAAGTTGAATCCATTTTAAGAATAGCTGTCTTTCTTCAACTATGTGGTGAACTCATTTCATTACCACTAGATTCGAGCAAATGTTTATTGCTGCTGCCAATATTGAAATTCGCACTCTTAAGCAAAATAACTAAGAGCATTATATCAATTTATGCCACTAAAATTTTACATGAGTAGACTCTACATAAGATTAACCCCTTAAAATTTTAAAAAATAAATTGTTGATTCAATTTAACATCATTTTATAATCAGTAATGCAAATTTTACAGATAACTTGGCATCATAGTCACACCAAGTTGCCAACATGCTGGTCTGAAGGTCTTAAGAGAGGTGACAAAATCCATAAGGAGTTAAAATATCCACAAACAAATCTGGAGGAGCACAATTTCACGTGTTTGAGGCAACGAAAGTGAGCACTCAAAGAGAGATAAAACTCCAAACCTGATACATTTCCTTCAACTTTAAAGATATGGCATTAAATCCTTCCATAAACTCGTCCAATCTGCAATAACACAGTCAACTAACGTAAATGCAATGCATAAAATAAATTCAACAATATATATATATCATGCACACCTCTTCTTTCTCCATTCATCATACTGCTTCTTTATGTCATCCCGCTCCTGAGTGACTGAATTAAGTTCTTCAACTCGTCCATTGTATAAAGATACCTTCTTTCGATATCTGATAATCATAAGAAATTGTGAATCTTCATTAATACAACATCGGAAAAAGTAAAGATAAACAAACAGGGCAACAAATTAGAAAAACTCATACTCTGAAATTGAATCAAGATTAGGATTCATCTCCTTCAGTTGTACTTCAAAGAGAGCGACCATTTCACAGGCTTTTTTTAGGTCACAATCACCATTAAGATGTTCATCGGTCAATGTAGCCTCAAGCTTTTCTTGATCCACTAAATCAGCATGTATTCTGCATACCATTTACAAACTTATAAGAACTTCAGAATGATAAACCATGTATTCCAAAACAGTTCTCTAATAACATACTGTTCGAGATGTTTGTGAATATCAGTTTGCAACTCATCTAGTCTTTTCTTGTAACCTTTCCCCTTCATTTCTAATTCTTTGTATGCTTTCTTCATGTCTTTTAATTTAAAGTCAGCATCAACCTGAAAAATAATGACTGTAATGAGAAACTTCAAGTTGGTTGCAATGTGAAAAATGAACAAACCAGTACCTCAGATGCACGCAATTCATCCATCCTTTTTTTCATCTGGTTGTACTCGGATTTTGCTTGCTCCAAGACAATCATATGTTTGTCAATTATCTGCACAGTAAAAATTAATTAGCCATGATCCTACCCAACCAATATACATAACTTTCAAAAGGTGCATTGCATTATACACTTCTAATGTATTTCGTTTACTAAGGCAAAAATTTTACAAAATCCAAAACAAGGCTATTAATAACCTCTTGGGTCTTTTTATAATTCTCTTGAACTGCAAAAGCTTTCTGTTCTATTTCTGCAAAGACTCCAGTTAACTTCTGCTTTTGTTCAGTAAGCCTATCTTTCTCCTTCTTTGAATCTTCAATTCCTTTAGTCAATTTTTTCACCATCTTTTGTCCCGTCTCTATTAGGACCTTGAGGCGGTTTATTTCTGAACTATTCTTATCAATATCCTGGTAAAAAGGGAATCATCAGTACATAAACAACCCCCAATATCAAATATAATTGAAGGTTCTTGATATAAGAGATGCTTACAGTCTGAATTTTCTGGACCTTTGACTTCTGAGATTTTAATTTTTCACCCCCAACATTTTCTAAATTTCTCTGGAGCTCCAAAGCCTGTAATTTTCAATCATTAATTAAACTATCTAAGTTAAATATAAATATAACCTTTATTTTCAACATTCATCCACCTTTAGAAATAAAAATAAATGAAAGACCTGTCAGGCAACCCTCAATTTCTAAAGGAATTAAAAGAATGAATTTCGAGCAAACCTTTTCCTTCAACTGTTTAGATCCATCAGTTAGTCTTTTAATCTCCTTTTCTTCGGCAGAAACAATTTTCTTCAGCTCTTCCAATCTTTTAAGCTCATCCTCCTGTGGCATCGATGCTGCCTCAAGGGAATCAAGTTGTTTCTCAATATAACTAAATTGTGAACTTAAACTGTCAACCTGTAGAGGAAGGGGAAAAAGTCTCAATGCCTGCATCAACAAGTCTAAGAAAATTACAATTTACTTTTCTCAGGCTCAGAAATAGTGGACTACCTCCTTCTGACTTTTAGCAAACTCCATGTCTAAAGCAGCAACAGCTTTTTCTGAGGCCTGGTAACGTTGCACAGCAGCCACAATTCTTTGGCGAATGTCATTCAATTTAGCAGTCAACTCAAACAATTCCTTCTCGGCATTTGCAACACTTTCTACAGAAACGCTTGTAGCTCGAATAGATGTCCCCATCTTCCCACCACGGGGCTTACCACCCCCACCACTCATTGTTCCAGATTTTTCGAAGAGCGCACCATCAAGGGTGACAACCCGACGAAACTCATTATTTCCACCATATGCTATACGTGTAGCCTAAATTTTACGGTGTAAGAAAATGTTACTATTTAACAGTTTAACACCACTGGCAAGAACAATTACAAATGCAACAAACCTACAATTGTATATTGCAACCAAATGGTAAATAAGTTAAGCCTAATAATCCGATTAGTGTGTCTTTGTTTCTTAAACAGACCAAATAGTAAGCATAATGTTATAAACATTGAAAGTTCAAAAGAGAGCCATATCTAGAAACTTGCTTATCAAACAATTCTAAATATGGACATGATGATTTTCATATCTGAAAAATACCATTTTACAACGAATCCTTAATATTTAACATCAGAATGGAGTATTCTCCGACAAAAGTGCAACTGACCTGGTCAAGATCCTTAGCGACCACAGTGTTTCCTAGTGCCGCATAGAAAGCAAGCTTCATTCTTTCATCTTGAACTTTCACTAAATCAAAAAGGCGTGGAACCCCATCTGGAGTGCTTACATTCCTTTTCATCGTTGGAAGAAGATCAACTTGCTTCTCCTGAATAAAGAAAAAGCGTTTTAATTACATTTATCGAATATCTGATTTAAGTATTATCAGCACATAAAAAGCATTACAGAACCAAACAGAGCATCAATCATTGTTAGAGAAAAGTGACATATCTCTTAACAATCATTTACAAACGATATTGAATTAAGGGCATTATATTGGCACTGTGTTCTTAAAGTAATTTAAAAATTAAAGACCAACTATGCCAAAAATTCAGGTTGTTAGTTGAAATTTAATAGAGGGTTTCACCATTTCTTGTACAAATGTTTAAAAACAAGAAAGAGTGAAAATGTTATCAAATTTTTGTAACTATTAGTGAAAAAAATATAGAAATGGAAAACATTCCCTAATACCAAACATGCCCTTAAATTATAACATAAACGTGCTTGAGCATAAACCCAGTTGTAATTATACATACACAAGGAACCAGAAGTGAAGTGAAGAAATTTAAGTTATGCCTTTTGAAATATTAAACAGTCATTTTTAGACAACAAATTGAATAATATAAAAAAAATACCAATATCATGAAAGTAGCAACACCAAGATTCTCTCTACGAAGCAGCTCAACGCATGCTTGAGCTGCATTAGTTGTTTCCACCACAATATAATCAAGTCCAGCACATGCTGTTGATATTGCAACGTCATATTTTGCTGCAAAACAATTTATAAGAAGTTAATCCAATTACATACAAAGCAGTGTCACATGATAAAAATAAATTTAAAAGTATTAATGTAATGTAATATCAATCTAAGAGCAAAACCAGTGTTCTAAGAAAATTTGGATTATGTTACCAACAAATAATATACTCAGAAGAAATCACAGATCCCTGTTTCCATGAAGGAAAATTTCGTATTGAGATCAGAATTGTCTTAACTATTAATAAAAAACACAGAAGAAATCACATATCCCTTCTTCAATGATGTATAAATGACCACTGTACACTAACGAAGTACTAAGTTTGCAGTTCATTAACTTCTGCTTGATGGCTATGATCAAGACCATCAAGAAATATAATCATTCTCCCATGACTAGAAAGAATGCTTCTGAAAACATGAGACAAGTAATAGGTTTTATGCTTATTCTAGGATTTGCATTTGGAATGTTGAATATTAATTACAGGTATATTATCAATATATTCTATTAATTTACACACGCTTTTCAAGTATGATTTTTGAAATAGGTATTTAAGTTTTAGATGTGAGGTTGGTCCCCCTCATGTGTTTACTTACTCTCAAACAAGAACCAAATAACGAATTGGCAGAAGCACAAGCCTAGGCTTTAACCAGTAGTTTAAAACTTCCATAATCATAAGCTTTGAGCCAAGCCTACCAAACTTATTTATTTTCGTCATGTAGAATAAGATATGGTTTTCTTCTGAATGTTCTGTTGTGCTGAGTTTGAACATAAAATTTAATCTTAGATACAAACAAGAGCATCCGAAGTCACATTCCTAAAATTTTGCAGCATTCAAGTGTCATAATTTGGAAGGCATGGAACTTGATGAAGCTAAAAGTGTTATTGGAGAACCTCACCATCAATAGCACCTAAATCACCCATGCGGCCATAAATTCCTTCTATTTGTTTTGTTTCCTTAGCTTTCAGGATTGCTTTTAGAACTGATCCCTGACTCTTTTCAGAATCTAGAACAGACTTCAATTCAGCAACCTTCTGTCTAGCACTTTGCTCAAGAGGAATCAGTTCATCTTGTTCTTTGATACATTCCTTTAAAAGGAGCAACCACGTCACCACAAGCCTCAAAAAAGAAACATAGAATTAAGAATAAGAAAGAAAATTTGCTAACTTCTTCGATTTTGTGAGCTTCTGAAGCATCACGCTTGCTCTTTTCTATATCCCTCTTGATTTGAGAAAGGCTGGCAGTTTTTGATTTAATTGTTTCTGATATGTTTTCCATCTGCTTTTGAGCATCTCTAAATGCTTGAGAAGCACCTTCATGCTGCCAATTAAAGTAATAGTCTTCTATTAAACATCCAACAACAAGAAAAGATAAAGGGACTCGGCTCAACAAATGTACCATAATTCAAATTCAATATAAATAAATAAATGCACCATCCATAAATCCTGAGCATTCATGTTCACAAAGGGCCATTTTATTTAAAGTGCAGGAGAAGCATAAGCTTTTAAATCGAAATAGCTACTGGTTAAGTTCACAAGCATGATGAAAACAAAAAAAAAAAGTTTATATGAGGAGAAAGAATCAATTTGCGTCCATGTTCAGTTTCTTATGTTCACATTAGAAATAACTAAACCACAATCCAACTCTTTGTTTAGTCTGCTGATTGGTAGTTGATGGACAACACAAATAATTTTGTGACATGGTGTTTGATATGCCAGAAAACTAGTAAAAATGTGAAATGAACATCAAACCCCATGTGTTACTCAATGGTAACAACAATGATAGTAGTGACTGCAAAAGCTGTGACAGACAGTAACAACCATAAAGGTAGTACCAGGGTCAATGGTGTTGCTGTGATGGCAATGATTGGGGGAGTAAGTATAGTTGACAAGCTAGTTGATGGTCAATTAAAGATCTCATATTGACTTAAAATATAGCAAAATTACAACATATAAATGGATACAAACTTCATCCTAAAAGTAAATTTTGTGAGGTTAAATTAGACCTTAATCTACTTTCCAAGAGGGCATTAGAGTCTATTTTAGCGAAGTTTATTGAGTCCATGTTACTCACATTTAAGATGTCTAGTCCTCAACATAAGAGAGTGTGTTGAATTGAAAGTCTCGTATCAACTACAGATATAACCAAATTATACTATATAAGTGCAAACTTTACCTTGCAAGCTGATTTTATAAAATTCAATTGGACTTTAATCAACTTTCTAAGAGTTAGTATAGTGATTGAACACCAAAGTGGGTAGACCATTCGGATTGTTTTCTACATTGCCCATTAGAAAAATGTTGATCTTTAGTTTATTACGTAATAAATTTCTTTATTTTTGTCCTGTTCTTCATCCCTTTTCATGTAGTTCCATGACCTCTTTCAAAATCAAACTAAGAACAATAACTGTTCTGTCCAGTCCTTCACCTTTTAGCTAATCACAAAGACCCTTCAAATTATATGGTCGCAGAAAATTGTAAGGAAATGATAGAGGCAAAGCCCGTTAGAGAGTTTCCTTCTACAATCACCATAAGTAATTACTGTAACATATACGGATTTACAATGATTTTTCAAAAAATATATACGAATGATTAAGAGCAAAGAATAAATTACTGTCTTTAAAGCTAAGACTGGGAACAATAGCACTTAAAACGTAAGAGATGTCCTTATCACCTTTTCATTCAGAAGCTTACTTTCTGTACATGCAACTTCAAGTTTTCCCTTGTGCTCAATCAAATCTTTCTCCCAAGGTTCAAGCTCAGAACGAACTTTAGCAAGCTCGGAGCGGTACTTCTCAGTTTCAACTGCTCACCAACCAATGGCAGGGACACAAGATAAAAAAAAAATTACATACGACAAAGTAGCTAAAAACCATCTATTCCACATGGGATATCAGTTCATTTTGTGTACAGAGGTATATAATAAATAAAATATGAAGACCAGCCTCCACCACAAAAAACACCGAAAATCAGCATGATGTATTCCAGACAATAACTAGAAATAATATAGACCTCACGAGATAACTATATGCAGCTTACTCCAACAAAAATAGCAAAGCATATATTGAAATCTATTCAAATATGTCAATAGAATATGTGTGTTCACTCTAACGGTGTTTCGTAATCTCAAGAGGCAGAAGACCGCCATGACTATCCGTTAGGCATTAGAATAAGGAACCTAACTAAAATAAACTTTTTAACGTTAAAATAGAATGGAAAATAAATGTAGTAACTTGCAAGGAAGTATGCTTAAGAATCAAAAACGTTTTAAAGAGGTTTTGACTAAAGTATAGTTATTGGAGTTGGAGATCCATCACCACTTCAGCAAGGCAAATTTAATTAAAAGCACTTTCCAATATATTGTAAATAAATTAATAAAAATGATAAAAGCCCACCTTTGGAAATCTCTGTGATTTCGTCCAAGATCTTCTCCTCATCAAGCAACAATTTTTGCAGTTTTGGAATATTATCCTCAAGTTTTGGTATCAAATCAGTTGATTCCTCGCCCTCTTTTACAAGGGCTTCGATTTTGGATGAATCCTGACAGACAAAGTAGAAAAAAAAGAATTAGATGTCTCGTGAACACATAGTTTCAATTGCATTGAACTATGACTTCCCTCTACCTTTTCTACTTTATCCTCTAGCTTTTTGATCTTCTGACCTACGTGCTTAAAATCTTCCCGAAATTTAACATCCTGTCTTTCAAACTCCTTGAACTCTTCCTTGCACTTCCTCATATCATTGTCTAACTCCTGAAAATGAAAGAAGTTAAAAATGAAAAGATTACCACCTCAAAGCTTATTATTAAGAATAAATGCACAGCAATATAACTATGAAAACTGATTCAATTACAAAACCCATGTCATCCAAACCTCTTGTCTTTTTGTATAGTTGTTGTGCTTATTTTCAAGGTCTTTAAGAGTTTGTTTACTTTCTTGGATTTTATCCCTGGAATATGATATCACGAAGACCTTCATTAGACAAGAATACAAATTCAACAATAAAGAAACAATTAAATTACCTTATGTAATCCAAATTACCTTTCTTCCTTGAGATTTTCTTCTAGAGTGACTACATTCCCTTTTAACTCATCCATTTTTCCACTTGTATCATCAAGGGCCAACTTTGTCGCTTTCTCGTGCCATTTTAACAGAGACAACTCCTTCAACATGTATGATTCTGCTTCATTCTTCACATCCTGCAGCAAAAGAATGGTAAGTGTTGGACAAATATAAAATGCTTACACAAACCCATAAATTTACATACCTCCAAGCCGTCTCTTTCTTTCTCAGCTAGCTTAACCATTTGCACAACCCCAGATCTTTTCTCATTCAGGGATTCTAACCTAAAATATCACAACATTGTTTCAAAAATTAGATACTCCAAAATTGAAATAAAGCAATTACTTCAACAACAACGAGCTCAAAAACATGTATACTATAAAAGAAGAAAATAGGAAGAACAATAAAAGGTATATTAAAATAAGAGTGCATTTGGATGGCTAATTTCTTAAACAACCCATATCAAAACTTTCTAAGAAAGTCTTAAACAAATATAAAATAATCAAAGCTGGGAAGAACTGCTGTGTTTTTTCAAAAGCCTTCTTAATACTTTATTATAAGCTATTTTAGAAACAGAAAAAAATTCAATGAAAGTACTAAATACTTATTCAAATTAAAAAAAATAATAATAAAAAAAAATCAGACCACTACTGCAAACAAGTATAAATGATTTCATAATGTTGATTGAGAAAGTTTCATGGCCTGTTTCGCCAGGACTTAATGGAAAGAGTGCTAACAGTTTATGTGATTCATCAATCTTTTCCACATATTTGTTGGTTCCAATTATATCCTCCAAGTATTCTAGAAAACCTTCATCATGAGGTCCTTGAGCTTTTGGTTTCATAAGTGAAATCTGCTCAACTTCACCCTGATAAGAAGCAGATCAAACATCAAAAGAGGTGGAGAGAATAGAACATTTCCAGAAAATCTTAAAATCACCATATAACAAATAACAGACCTGAAGGATTAGAAACCTGTTATTGTCAAGGTCAACACCTTTCCCTTTTAGTTTCTTGGTAACTTCTGTAAAGTTACTTGTGCGATCATTAATGTAATACTTAGAAGAGTTGTCCCGGAAAGCCACCCTGGTAATCACAAAATCACTTCCTGAAACAGCCTCATATGTTCCATCTTCCTGCAACCATTGATACTTTTAGTTTTTACTTTCGTTAAGAAAATATAGAAGTAAGATGACATTAAGAAATAGATTCAAGTTCAACTCAATCTCACAAAACTAACTTGCAAGATGAGATTTATACCTCACTTATATACCATAATTTGACATTATCTTTAGTCGATGGAAACTCCAAAAGACCTCTTCATACTGAGGATTGGACACCCCGAGCGATCGGGAGGAAACCCAATAGCGGGTAACACTAGACCTAACAAACTAGATTGCTTTAAATAACTCTAATACCATCTTAGGGTCTATAGTATCACCTTACCGAGTAAATTTTATAAGATTGAGTTAGACTTAAATTCCATTTTCTTAAGATGGTGTTAGAGTCATTGAGAACATATCCTAGTGAAGTTTGTTGGACATTGTGTCACCATCTAGTCCCACACTCAAAATGTCCAATCCTTCCCATGAGAGGGTGAGTTGAAGAATTTACATCAACCCGGTTCAAACTCGTGATGAGTTGGGTTAAAAAGAAATTTTTTTCTTTTAAATGATGGTCAAATTGAACCCGACTCACTTAACACACGGGTTAAATAGGTCCGAGACAAGTTGAAAGTGGGTTGACATGAAACCCACCAACAATAACCCTTTATTAGTTTTTTAACATTTTTCATAATTTTTTAATTATAATTATTTACTAATTCTTATTATGTAGGTTGACAAGTTGATTTTTTTAAATACTAGAATATTGATCAATAATATTTAAATAGTTTGAATGTTTAATTTCTTTGTCTGCCAAATTTTGTAAGTTGACACTGTAATTTTTCAACTACTTTATTTATAGTAGTTTGATGAAATCCGAGTACTTTGATTGTCATGTTATAAAAAAGAGTCAAATCAATCCACTTTGATTGTCATGTTATAAAGAAGAGTCAAGTCAATCCACTTTGATTGTACAGACGAAAAATATATAACATAAATAGGAGAAACAAAATCTTTAAGTAAGTTAACCCACCTAACTCCACTAATCCGTGATAGATTGAGTCAAATTACAAAGCTTTTGACTCATCAAAAAATAAACCAAGTTAAGTTGACTCATATTACCTAACCAATTTTGACAAATTGAATTAAACTTAAATTTCACTTTCTTAATAGGCTCATTTCATAAAATAAAACCACAAGTTTGAAAACTCTTTAGTCACGAAGGCATAGACATAAACTTACATAAAAAAGTTCATAACTGGGAAATAAAGGAAAGTTAAAAATAGAAAAAAGCAATCAAAAACATAGCCAGGATATGGAACTCTTTGGTGTCATTGTTGGTTCCTATAGTTTGTTTTTGTTTTTAATTTTCAATTTCACTTAGAAATTCTTGAAAACGGGAATCAAAATATAAAAAAAAAATAACATTTTTGTAATTACTTCTTATTGTTATAAACATATCAACAAAACAAAAATAAATAAAAGCCCACACACATCCTCGGCTATGTAGTTTTAGAATAGAAACATCAAATCAACTAGCTATATTCTCAACTGTTCTAGGAGGCACTTTTTAGTCACAATTAGTCAATTATTGAAAGCAAGACAGAGAGCTATACAGAATATGTCATGTTGAAAAGGAAAAACAAAAGTCGTTATCCACTAGGTGAGATCTGCTACATAGATCAGACCACACTTTTCAACTCAGTTAAATATCAAAATTTCAGAAATACTATACTATTATATCATATTTGCAGAGCTAAAAAACATGTCACTTTTACGATTAATACGATTGTAAATATATCTAAAGCCTAACAAGGTTAATAATAAGTAGAAAAATACCAAATCTATAATCTCTTGAAAATGAACAGAAACCCCCGCACTATCCAAGTTCTGGTGATTAGTAGAATTGTGTATCAGCTCCGAAACTTTGTTCAGCCGCATCTACAAGTACCAAAACCAGTTTCCAAATAAAAAATAAGCACACCAACACTAAACATATCGAGTAGGAAAGAAATAACATTCTAATTCCAAAAATTGTGAGTTTCTTGAACATCTTTGAACACACCTGCTTTGCTCGCTTCCCAAACACAAAAAGCATTGCGTCGATGACATTGCTTTTTCCGCTCCCGTTAGGTCCCACCACTGCAGAGAAACTCTGAAATCGAAGAAATACAAAAGTTCGCAAATTGAACCCAAGCAATTCAAAAGGTCAAAAGTTCGCGAGTGATACCAAAGCGGATCAAGGTATTCTAGTAAAACCAAAGCAACTCAAAAGTTCACAAGTGAACTTAGTGCAATTCAAAGTTCGCAAGAAACCGAAGCAATCTAAAGTTTGGATGTGAAACCAAAGAAATTTGAAGTTCGTAAGTGAAACCGAAGCAATTCAAAAATTTGGCAAGTGAAACCGGAGCAAATCGAAAAACGCACAAAATCACTAAAAAGAAGTTCGAGTGAGAAAGAACATTCCAATTCCACAACTCCTGAACTTTAGAAACATTATGTAAACACGCCAATTCAAAAGTTTGCAAGTGAGATTGAACCAATCAAATTATCGCAAGTGAATTCGAAGAAACTCGAAGTTTGAAAGTGAAAGAGAAGAAGAAAAAGAAGAAAAGCAAGACTGGGAAGTGAAAGAGAAACCCTAACCTTGTGAAAAGGACCGACGCGCTGCTCGCCGGCGTAGGACTTAAAGTTGCGCATGATCATCTCCTTTATAAAGAGCCTAGGGCGCGCGGAGCGGTGGCGTGTGGCTGAGTCAGGCGCGGACTCGGCGTGCGGGTCCATCGGCGCGGGCGAGTCGACTCGGAGGTGAAAGGTTTGGAAGTTGGAGATGGGAGAGAGCGGATATTGGGATTTTGAAAATCAAAGAAAGGAGGAAATGGGCATTGGCGGGAATTCGAATTCGCAATTGCCTTGCCAAGGGGTTAAATTAGTTTTTGGTATTTCATAAAATTAATCACCTACCTGTATAAAAAATAATATTTTTTACCCTTAATATATAGAAAATATATTAGTTTAGTTGTGACATTTACTTTCTCATCAAATTAGTATATTCAATAGTTAATAAATATAATAATTTAATTTTGATAATTATTTTGTTATTGTTAGTTTAAATATATTATTCTTTTATTCAAATTATTATTAAACTAAATTACAATATTTAGATTGTTATAAATATTAGGCTTAATTATTATTTTGATTCCCTAATTTGTTGGTTTTGTTCATTTTGGTCATTTATTATTTTTTGGTTCAATTAAGTTCTCTAATTTTTTAAAAAGGTTCAATTTGGTCCATGTTCGTTAAGTTGACGGTAACACCGTCTCCGTATATGTCACATGTCATTTTGTGAAATTTTTTATTTTTTTAAAATTTTTGAACTTTTTTAAAAAATAAATTGTCATGTGTCACTTTATGATTGTGACACGTGTCAATTTAACAATTTTTTATTTATTTGTTATTTTTATTTTAAAAAAAATATTGTCACGTGGCAGATCACGAGTGTGTCATGTGTCAAACTAACATTGGTTGTTTTTAATTTAGTCCCTCTATTTATAATTTTTTATTCAATTTAGTCTCATAATTTTTTAAAATGATTCAATTTTGTCCTCTCAAATTTGAAACCAAATTAGTAATTAAGCTTAATTACAACTTATATATACATATTAAAATAATTTTTAACATATTTATAAATCAAATTACTCCACCTAACTATTCAAATTATTATGTGGGGTGAACTTCAATCTATAAGGGATGACTTGTATGTCACTTGGCACGGTACAGTGTGTTTGTGGTGATTGCATGGCTAGAATTTGTTCTGTAGTGGATAAACTAGTAAACCTCGTTTTACTGGTGTAGCGCCTGGCGATGAGAATTGAACCGTCAGGCGAGAGCTACAAACGAGGGAGGCCCTGGAGCGTGTAGCGCCTAACAGTGAGAGTGATTTCGCCAAGTGATAGTTATGTGGGCAGTGGCCACTATAACGTGTGGCGCCTGACGGTGAGGATGGTTCCGCCAGCCGATACCTAGAAAATCAAAGACCTCTAGAGCACGTAGCGCCTAGCGGCGTGTGTTGCCCGCCAGGCGGTCTGCAATGTCATTTCGCCTAGCAACGCTTAGGCTGTGCCAGGCGGTAGCGCAGAGAACATGGGTTATTCATTTGGAAATGGTGTGTGGTTTACACTACTTGGGATGATACCTTTGAGTATGAAACTTGCGGAGGCCCATTCATGAGTTATAACTCAAAATGGATGGTAAACACGTGGTGATCACAGGTTGTGACCTGGTGATATTTCAAATCTAGTGCGAGCATGTGAGTTGTGGCTCATATTGGTTGACTCCACTTGATTGGCAATCATGGGTAGTCATGTGATGTTGCGAATCTTGTGTTGAGAATACATATTGTGGTTCGTATTAGAGAACTCTACTTGGCGTTACAGATGATGATTCATAACATGATAGTTTTGCACGTGTGATCTACAAGTGGTAACTTGTAGAGTGGAACCACAAGTGGTAGCTCATGTAACAAATGGCTTTAAATATATATATATATATATATATATATATATATATATATATATATATATATAATTTGTAATAGATAATAATACTTATACACTCATTTATGTTTTAGTTTGACAATAATAATAAGGTTGTTACATAAAGAATAAATTGTTCCTATCAAATGCATCATACACTCCTATTATGTCGAAACATTTAGTGTGTGTAAATGTTTTTCTTTTCTTGGTTGCTGTAAAGTTTCCAGACTCACTCATTAATCTATTTTCTTCATTCAATATCCATGGATTTCATGATAAGAGAAGTAATTGTGAAGATTTTAAATTCCTTTAACATGTTCAACTTATAATTTTTTTTTTTATAAAAAAAATTATATATATATATATATATAATATAATATGTGCAAAATTTAATGACAAAGTCTCAAATTACAAATCTCATTGAAGTATATAGATGAGAGTATAAATGACCTTATTATAATTGAGATTATTTTTAGTTGGACATAATCCCGACTTTAGAGCACAAACCAAACGATTACCATAGGTCAATGCATAATCAAATATGAAAAAAAAAAAACCTTTTACATATGAAGTATTATAAACCATATAAAATATTTGTGTAAGTATTGAGAGAAAAAAAAAAACTAGTCCATATATAATAAATTACAACAATATCAAATACAGACTACACATGCACTTTTAGATACTATATAACACATTCAAAATCTCAGATTTTGTAAGAACCAACAAAGAAACTCTAATTAGTGGCTACCTAATACCTCAAATAGTATATTCTTAAATATTTATTTTCTAAGCCTTATAACTTAGCAAAATTTACATGCTAACTAGTAGGAGATCCGTGCCATGGGTCGTGTTTTTTTTTTTTTTATATTCTGTAATTTTTAAAACAAAAATTTTGAATTGAATTAATATTATTATTGGTTTTATTGCATATAATAATTAATTTTATTATTTAAATATATTATCGATTTAATTAATTATAACAATTTATAATAATAGTATTAATAATAATATTATTATTATTATTAAATCAAACTGGAATGCATGTGCATACGTCGTTGTTAAAGTAAAATATAAGTACATTATGTAATATAATCCCATATAAAATAAATACAATATAAAATTGATTTAAATATTTTGAATAGAAACACGTGTACATATAAACACTTGTATGTTATATTAAAATGAAATGCATATGCACGGATCGTTATTAAAGTAAAATGTAAGAATATGGTGTTATATGGTCCCGTATAAAATCTATACGATCTGAAATTGATGTTAAAAAATTTAAATATAAACACATGTAGATATAAATAAAAACATGTATATTATACTAAAATAAAATGCATATTCATGAGTCAACATTAAAGTAAAATGTAGGCATATTATGTAATATGGTCCCGTATAAATTAAATACAACATGAAATTGATGTTCATGTTGTATTTAATTTACATGTATTTAAACACTTGTGTTTGATGTTTATATGTACATGTGTTTAAATAGAAACACATGTACATATAAACACTTAAATGTTATATTAAATTGAAATGCGTATGTATGAGTCATTATTAGAGTAAAATGTAGACATATGATATAATATGACCTCGCACAAAATATATATAACATGAAATTGATATTAAAATTATTAAATAGAAACACAAAAAGATATAAACAAATGTATATTATATTAAAATAAAATATGTATCCACGGGTTGTTGTTAAAGTAAAATCTAGACCTATTATGTAATATTGTCCTGTATAAAATAACACAACATGAAATTGGTGTTAAAATTTGTAAGTAAAAACACATGTACATACAAACACATGTATATTATATTAAAATGAGATGAGTATGCATGGGTCATTGCTAAAGGTAGGATGTAGTCATATTATGTAATATGGTCCCGCACAAAATAAATATAACATGAAATTGATGTTAAGATTTTAAAATAGAAACACATGTATATTACATTATAATGAAATGCATATGCACATGTTGTTGCTAAAGTAAAATGTGGGCATATTATGTAATATAGTCCCGTACAAAATATACATAACATAAAATATACATAACATGAAATTGATGTTAAAATTTTTAAATAGAAATACATGTAGATATAAACACATGTATATTATATTAAAATAATATGTTTATCCATGAGACGTCGTTGTTAAACTAAAATGTAGACATATTGTGTAATATTGTCTCGTATAAAATAATACAACATGAAATTGATGTTAAAATTTTTAAATAAAACCACATGTAGATACATGTATATTATATTAAAATAAAATGTGTATCCATGCATCATTGTTAAAGTAAAATGTAAACATATTGTATAACATGGTCCCATATAAAATAAATACAACATGAAATTTATGTTAAAATTTTTTAATAGAAACACATGTAGATATAAACACATGTATATTAGATTAAAATGAAATACGTATGCACATATTGTTGCTAAAGTAAGATGTAGGCTTATTATATAATATTGTCTCGTACAAAATAAATATAACATAAAATTGATGTTAACATTTTTAGATAGAAGCAGGAACACATGCAGATACAAATACATGTATATTACATTAAAATGAAATGCATAGGTTAAGGTCGTTGTTAAAGTAAAATGTAGGTATACTGTGTAATATGGTCCTGTATCAAATAAATACAACATAAGATTGATGTTAAAATTTGTAAATGTAGATATATTATATAATATGGTCCCGTACAAAAATAAATAAAATATGAAATTGATGTAAATTTTTTTAAATAGAAACAAATGTATATATAAATAATAATAATAATACTACTACTACTACTACTAATAATAATAATAATAATAATAATACTAATAAATATAAACACAATTTATTTTCACATTGTTCTGGATTTCGGTCATTTTCAATCACTAATTATAGTAATAAAGATCAAAAGGTTACAAAATATATTACAAGCTAATAAAGCTTTGGACAATATTACATCTCACAGCCTATCTTGATAAAACGTACCAACTATATTAGTTTGTGACACAACTACAACAACATTTGGCATGCTCATTAAAAAGCCAAACAAACTAATCTTCAGGATGTAGTCCATGATTCCTTTCAGTTGGCCTGAGACATTAGTCAAGCTACAAAGACTAACAGAAGATGAAGATAGCAATTTGCTTTAAATTAAAAGGTTTCAAATATGCAAATAAGTATAAAATTCAAATAAAAGGCTATATTCCTAGTGTCTGGTTTGAGCACCCCAAACTTTGTATCTGCTATGACAATTCAACCAGATGTTTGAATTGTAATTTATTGCATTGTAATTCTTTGAATTTCTCTTCCATCATTATCATACAAAATTGTTTCTCCTTGTGCATGTTGTTCTTCCAAAGGACTAAAGCTTTTGTATGCACTTGCTGCACAATGAAAAAACTAATGAGAAATTTGATTAACAAAAAATTATTTGCTCCAAATATTTAAACTACCAAGTCTACTTTAATACTCTAATTTATCGTAGAATGAAAGAAAGAAAGAATAACACAAATTATGAGAGATATCATGATAAAATTTAAAAAACATGATATCATTTGACTTAATCTCTAATATCATTTGCTAAACTTACCTATGTCAAACAAAAACTTGCAAACAAAAGGCTAGGCTTACCACACCTTCAACTATTTTACACAAAAAGTCACATCTATTGGATCTCCAGTATCAACATACTGCAAAAATTCTTCTTTAGGATTTATCCACAGCTGGGTGTGCACATCAATATATCATTGTCTGCAATGACATCCACACACATAAATATATACAATTTGCAATATAGTTACCAACAAAAGAATCCTCTTCACCTTTGGTTAGGCATTTCCATATAACTTCGAAGTTCAACGACCTTTCCACCAATCAACATAATGGTGAGTTGAGGGTGACCTTTGCTACAATTTAAAATCTATGACATGAATGTCGGTTACTACAACAAAATGAAATAGTTATCTAAAACTAATACATGATATTTGGTATTATGTTTAGAGTAGAAAAACGTATGAAAAAGGATTAGATACTTAGAATTACATGGTGATATTTGATATTTTGTGATGATATTTTTACAATCATATTCCATGATTTTCATCCAGTTCTCAAAGTTCCCAATTTTCTATGAATTCATATGAAAGTTCATAGCAACCACACTTCATAAAAGTAAAAAATTAAATAATAAATTAAGCACATATCATACTCTGGATACCTTGAGTTATTTGAGAACAAAAAGCAACCTCCTTTATGCTATCAAACTTGTTAGCCATCCTATCAGATAATTATGGGAAGCCCTATGACCAATGCTTTTGCCATTGTACCTATCCATCCTAAAAATTTCAAACAAACAATGAGCCTAATTGCAAACAATAAGATGTGAAGGAGGACTTAAAATATGAAATTGCTATAACTTGATTTTGTTATGATGCAGCCACATACCTCAATCCATTTGGTCATATGGGTCTGAAATCCTATAATCTACAAAAGCAAGAAACAATTTCAATGAGTGACACTCTGTTATGCTCATCTTCATCTTGTACAAAAACCACGACAAAAGTATACAAAGATATTAAATGTACCACTCCATAGTAATAGAACCAACAAAATAAGATAACATACAAAGATAACATCTAAAACATACGAAGCTACAAAACAATCTTTTTTCCAAAATGAAGATTATGAAAAATCTACCTTAAAGATTGGGGTTAACACAAAAGAAGGAAAAAAGGCACCAAAAAAATCAGTAATCACTGCAAGAAATCTCATAATAGGGTCTTGAGGTTATATCTCCACGAACCTAAAAGAAACTCAACTCAAACTTCAAGTCAATAGGACTGAAAGCTAATGCTTATTTTAGACTATCATACAAAGCAAACAAATAATTCATCAACGAAATCCATAAAAAACACAAACCAAAGCTTTTTACAACAAAATTTAGCAAACCCCTAAGTATAGAACAAATACATAAAAATATACCCAACTAACCCAACAATAACATTAGCAAAAAAAAAAAAAAAAAAAAATACCCAACAAACCTCCTCAAACCCAAAAGAAAGTCGACTCAAGATCTAAGAACAACGAGGATGTATGGATATATTTCACCGAATAAAAAGTAGAAAGATACCCTTTGATGAAGGAGACCTGCAAAGACGAAATAGTAACAAAGTTCAGTTAAAAAAATAGAAGAAGAACAACAAGATCTAAGAACAACAAGGATGTCTGGATATATTTCACCGAATAAAAAGCAAAAAAATACCCTTTGATGAAGGAGACATGCAGAGACGAAATAGAAACAAAGTTCAGTTAAAAAAAAAGTAGAAGAAGAACCTCTAATGAAGAAGAAGAACTCAAGCTATTAAACAATACCTAAAGTTCAATCTGATGTTAACTGATAAGAAGCAGAAAAAAAAAACTTAGATTAAGATGAAGAAGGATAAGTTATGAGAAGAAGTAAAAAAACCCTTTTATGAACATCGAGAAGGAGAACTCAAAAACAAAGTTGGGTTATTATAACTTACCTTCAACTGGATATGACGGCAGAAGCAGGAGAGACGAAGAAGAAGAAGAAGACAACCTTGAGGGTTTTCTTCTGGTTTTGTAAATTTTTGTGGAAGAAGAAGAATGAGAATAGTTTTTTTCTCGGAGAAGAAAAAGAATAGTAACTATTTGTTACATGTCAATCAATATTTTAATCAAGCATTGAATGTGGGTCATTTAAAAATTTGACCAACCATTAAAGGAGAAGAAGCGAAAAATCTTAAAGAAGAGAAAAAAGACGAAAAAATCCTTCATTTGAGACACATGTCAATGAATTAGAATGACCAGTTCAGTAACTTTATTATATTAACATTTTCTTAGATATATAGTAGATTAAATCTCTTGAATATAACTCTACACCTTGTATACATATTAACATCAAGAGAGTATTTTTTCGAAACATTTTTTTTTTCTGGAACATATTTATATTCTTAACATTTCATAAAGTACAATTTAAAGTATTAAAATAAAAAATTGAAAAACACTTTGTAAGAGTTTAGAAAAATAAAAATGTATTTTAGTATGTTTACTTTTTAGAGCATGTTTTATTTTTTAATACTTTAGAAAATACATTTTGAAACAAAATATATAATAATATTTTGAAAGTACTTCATGGAGTGTAATGAAAACAAAAAATGTATTTTTGACAGTTTTTTTTAGGAAATCTTTTGTATTAAATCAGGAACAGGGGATGAAAAGGAAATGATATATATATATATATATATATATATATATATATATATATATTAATTTAAATGAGTAGAACAAATTTGATTTGAATTAAATCTTCATGATACTAGAAAATTTTCACAGGGCTGCTGCGTGAATGTAACACGTGGCATGTGTAATATGTAAAATAGTGAAAAGGAGATAAAAATATTTTGAATACAAAGGGGTAAATAAAAATAAAAATGCTATTTTAATAAAAGAAACAAAAGAGAAGTGTATATAGCAAAGGTTGGAGTGCAAATAGCAAGACCGAACGAGTAATGTCTTAAAAAACTAAACGAGTCTAGGATGTTGAAAGCCCAGGAAAAAGACAAATCCACCCAACTAATTATCCACGTAAATAATTTGTATAATCTCACCCAATTAATTATAAAAGATATATTAAAAACATTTCAATTAGTATTTATGCATTAAATTTTATGTCATACTGTATTGATTGTACATTTATCATTTATAGTTGATATGTGAGTATATTTTAAGTTTTTCTCTCGTATATAATCTTTCAATGTATAATTTAAGCAAATCAACTCTTCAGAAAGTGATTGCAGTGAATAAAACAAGGAAACAATATTGAGAAAGGCAAGAGGAAGGTGACAAGTGAAAATGAAAGTTGTCTTTTCAATACAGTAAAATTGAAGATTATAACCTTTTTAGTAAAATACAAGGATAACATGAAAATAAAAAATCATTTAAAGGATTTACACCGTCTTCCATTAATAAAGAAAGTAAATTTATGATTTTTTTTTTTTATATATATATATATATATATATATATATATATATATTATAAACTTGATATTGAAAAAATTATGCCAAAAAGAAAAAATAATTGCTCATCTGATGTGAAGGTAATCTACATGATTGCTTGTAGACCACAAGTTAAGAATTCATAGAAAGAGAAAAAAAGAGATATTTTTCCACAAAGTTCTTCTGCAAAGGATGTTTGGTACATAACATGTCTCTCACTTTTTAATCTAAAGTTTCACACTTATTCACTTATGAAGTTTGATTCCAGAGAAACAAAACCCTCTTAATCCTACCAAGTTTTCTTCTCATGGCTGCAATATCGTGTTCCTATGATGTGTTCCTCAGCTTCAGAGGCTCAGACACACGCCATGGTTTTGTTGGGAATCTTTACAAAGCCCTTGATGACAAGGGAATCCACACTTTCATTGATGATGAGAAGCTTCACAGAGGAGAGGAAATAACACCTGCACTTATGAAGGCAATTGAAGAGTCTAGGATTGCCATCACTGTGCTCTCTCACAACTATGCTTCTTCCTCATTTTGTTTAGATGAACTTGTTAATATCATTGCTTGTGCTGAGAAGAAAGGCTTGTTGGTTTTGCCTGTTTTTTATGACTTAAATCCTTCTGATGTAAGACACCAGAAAGGTAGTTATGCAGAAGCTTTAGAAAGGCATGAGGAAAGGTTCAAAGACAAGAAGGAAAGTTTCAGCCATAACATGGATAGCTTGGAGAAATGGAAGATGGCTTTGCATCATGTGGCTAGCTTCTCTGGCTATCATTTCAAACAAGGGTACCCCTTTTACCAAACTTTTACTCATAACTTTTGTTTCATTCAGTTACTCTTGTCTAATGATTCAGTCAAGAGAAAACAGATGTTTGTTTGTTATCCTTGATCATATGTGTCGAGAACTTTAATTTGAGGTTAAAAACTGTGCATAAACTATTTCATCTTTAATCTAACTTCATTGGAACATTTCTGTCAAACAGATATGAATATGAATATGAGTTTATTAGAAGGATTGTTGAGTTTGTCTCTAGCAAGATTAATCGAACTCCTTTACATGTTGCGGATTACCCGGTTGGATTAGAGGCACAAATGGTAGAAGTGATGAAGCTTTTGGATGTTGGAAGTGAAGATGGTGTTCACATGGTTGGGATTCATGGAATTGGTGGGATAGGAAAAACAACACTTGCTCTTGCAATTTATAATATGGTTGTTGACCATTTTGATGGTCTGTGTTTTCTTGAAAACGTGAGAGAAAACTCAGACAAACATGGATTACAACATCTCCAAAGCATTCTTCTTGCAGAGTTGGTTAAAGAGAAGAGAATAAACATAGCAAGTGTGCAAGAAGGAATTTCAATGATACAACATAGGCTGCAACTAAAGAAGGTTCTTTTGATAGTCGATGATGTTGACAAGCATGAGCAGTTGCAGGCTATTGTTGGAAGATGTGAGTGGTTTGGTTCAGGCAGCAGAATCATCATAACGACTCGAGATGAACAAATTCTAGCATCTCATGAGGTTAAAAGAATGTATGAGGTGAAGGAATTGAACAAGAAGGATTCTCTTCAGTTGCTTACATGGAAAGCTTTTGGAACTGATGAAGCTGATCCAAGTTATAAAGAGGTCTTGAATCGTGTGGTAGCTTATGCTTCTGGCCTTCCATTGGCTTTGGAAGTAATAGGTTCCAACTTGTTTGGAAAAAGTATAGAAGAATGGAAATCTGCTATCAAACAATATGAAAGAATTCCTAATAACCAGATCCTGAAGATACTTAAAGTAAGCTTTGATGCTTTGGAGGAAGAAGAGAAGAGTGTTTTTCTTGACATTGCTTGTTGCTTCAAAGGATATGAATTGGAAGAGGTTCAAGATATACTTCGTGCACATTATGGTGATTGCATGAAATTTCATATTGGGGTGCTGGTTGATAAATCTCTCTTAAAGCTTAGTGTGCATGGTGTGATGGTGAAAATGCATGACTTAGTAGAGGACATGGGTAAAGAAATTGTACGAAAAGAGTCACCAAAAGATCCAGGCAAACGAAGCAGATTATGGTTGCATGAGGATATAATACAAGTTTTAGAAGACAACACAGTGAGTGAGATTTTGTTTATCTATTCAGACCATTTTATGCTATGTCATAGTTGTTTGTTTTTCCTTTATAGTATTCATGTCTGATATCTTGCATATATATGCATGTTTTCACTCTAAACCAACACAAAATTTGTCATTAAAGTCTACAAACTTTATCATATTGTCAATGTGTTTTGATTAATTAAATTCTTTGTGGTTGATATGTGCTCTTTTGCATTAATAGGGAACTAGCGAAATTGAAATCATACATTTGGATTTTCCCCCACTTGACAAAGAAGAAATTGTAGAATGGAACAGAAAGGCCTTCAAGAAGATGAGAAACCTCAAAACACTAATTATTAAAAGTGGTAACTTTTCTGCAGGCCCCAAATATCTTCCAAATAGTCTAAGAGTATTAGAATGGTGGAGATATCCATCACATGATTTACCATCAGATTTTCATTCAAAGAAACTTGCCATGTGCAAGTTACCTCAGAGTTGCTTTACATCACATGAGTTGGTTAGGTTATTGAAGGCAAGTTTAACTAGTTCACTTTTCTTATCATGTCATTGAAGGTTAGATTCTCCATATCTGATTCTCTTTTCTTGTTTTTGCAGAAGTTCATGGGAATGAGATTTTTGAATTTGGACAAAAGCAAATCTTTAACACAGATACCTGATGTATCTGGTCTCCCAAATTTAGAGAAACTTTCATTTCAACATTGTCAGAATTTAACTGCAATTCACAATTCCATTGGCTTTCTGTGTAAACTCAAAATATTGAGTGCTTTTGGTTGCACCAAACTTGTGAGGTTTCCACCTATCAAGTTGTCTGCTCTTGAAAAGCTCAATCTCTCACGTTGTCACAGTCTTGAAAATTTTCCAGAAATATTAGGAAAGATGGAAAACATAAGGGTACTTCAGTTGGAGTACACTGCCATAAAAGAATTGCCATGTTCTTTTCAAAATTTTACACGACTTCAAGAGTTACAACTATCTAACTGTGGAGTTGTTCAACTACCAAGTAGCATTGCTGTGATGCCAGAACTTACTGATCTTATTGGTTGGAAATGGAAAGGGTGGCAATGGCTGAAAGAGGAAGAGGATGAAGAAAAACATGGATCATGTGTAGTTTCTTCAGATGTAGAATGTCTTTGGGCCTCAGAATGCAACCTGTGTGATGATTTCTTTTCAATCGGTTTCATGAGATTTGCGCATGTGAAAGACTTAGACTTGTCAAAGAACAATTTCACAGTCCTACCTGAATGCATCAAAGAGTTTCAATTTTTAAGGAAGCTCAAAGTGAGTGATTGCAAGCTTCTTCAGGAAATTAGAGGGATTCCACCAAGCTTGAAACATTTCTTAGCAAAAAATTGTAAATCCTTGACTTCCTCAAGTACAAGCATGTTCCTAAATCAGGTTTGTTTTTGTTTTGTTTTGTCTCTAATGTACTTGATGAATGTTGGAAAACTTATGAGTTCTTTGTGACTAACAGGAACTACATGAGGATGGAAAAACTCAGTTTTATTTACCAGGAGAAAGGGTTCCAGAATGGTTTGATCACAAAAGTAATGGACCTTCAATTTCTTTGTGGTTTCGTAATAGGTTTCCTGACAAGGTTGTTTGTCTTGTTATTGGAGCTGTGAATGACTCTGGAATGTTTAGGCCTATGGTAGTGATCAATGGCAATAAGAGTTTTGTTGGTAGTGGCTATTTCATGATGGGAATGGATCATACATATATTTTTGATCTTAAAACTATAGAGTTTGAAGATGACTTATATGGAGTTGTTCCTTTAGAAAATGAATGGAACCATGCTGAAGTTAAATACATAGGTTTGGAAGAGACATCGATCCTTAAAGAAAGTGGAATTCATGTTTTCAAACAAGAAAGTGGCATGGAGGATATTTGGTTTTCTGATCCTTATGGCAAGAGAAAATTAGAAGATGATCTCAATAGTTTGGAATCACAGAACCAACAACTGCTAAAAAAGCGTAGGTTTGTGGACATGGAAGCTTTGTAGACACAATACATGCCACAACAAAAGTGTATAGTTTTATGATATTATGATTTGAGTTGCATTAGTAATGTGAGACTCTGTGGCAAAGGTTAACATTGAAAGTTGATATAGGTATTTTTTTTTGTATTTAAGGATTCCTTTGATCACAAAATTGGGTGTGTTGATTTTTTTTTTCAAAATTACTTCAAGTTGTTATGGAGGAGGACAACATTGAAGGTAAAGACGTCCTCCCTTAGGCCGATTTTTGTTTTTTTTTTTAAAGTGATGTCTTCGTAGGAGATGATGACTTTTGTTTTATTGAAAAGTAAAATCATCTTCTAATACGACAACTTCACTTTTCATTCTTTTTTCAGTTTTAATTATTTTTAATTTCTTTTTTTCAAAATTTTCACTTTTCATTATTTTCTTTTTTAAATATTTCTGATTTTTTTATTTTTCATTTTTTTTAGATTTAATGATTTTGATTTTTTTTTAATTTTTCAGTTCTGATTATGATTTTTTTTTATTTTTCAGTTTTCGTTATTTATCCTTATTTTTTTAAAATTTATCAGTTATCAATTTTTTTTGAATTTATAATTATTGTTTTTACAAATTTTGTTAGTTATAGAAATTATATTAATCGTATTTGTAATCATTATTTACAGAAAAAAAATTGGAAAAGTGAAATTGACATGTATGAGGACGATTTCACTTCTTTTAAATGCACAAACTGTTTTTTTAGAGGATGATATTCTCTTTTTAAAATAAAAAATAAAAAAACCGGTAGGGGTGGAGGACGATTTCACTTCTAATGTCATCCTTCATTCTGACAACTTAACTCATTTTGACAAAAAAAGAAGAGAAAACTTATTAATACAATTTTGACTTCCAATCGATCTTAAAATACAAAAAAGTCGTTGATATAGATTATTGAAGCAAACACATTTAAAATTACATTCAAAATTTAATCTTTTGAATAATTGAGACATTATATTTTATGGAAATTAAAGGTATATAAGATTGTTAATGTGATGGAAGAAAAAGAGGTTAAGGGCACTTGGGTCCTCCTCTCTTGGTCTTCCAGTTGTTGTAGCAAGGGCACACTGCTTTATTCCCATAATACCCCGGGGGTACACACAGGCACTTCATACAACACTTCTGACAGAAAAACATGCAAGGTTTGTGGTACTGGGTCCTGCTACACCTCCTTGTGCATTGTGAAGGGCATTCTGGTCATATCACATCCCAAAAGAAAATAAAAAATAACTTCTCATTAAAAATATTTAAATAAATTGAATCTTCTCCTCATGTCCACATAAAGCATTGATTACTGAAATAAAAAGGCATCTTAATTAATGACCCATCCTCTGAAATAGGATCTTAGATCATAAAAATATAAATTTACAAGACACTTAAATTCAAGTAAAATATTTTAAAAATAATGTAGCACAATTAAATTTACAGAAGATGAATTAATATTTTATATTATAACTCTTGTAATAAAAATAATATAAGACACACATGTATACATAAAACTACTTAATTTATCAAAACAGTGGTTTTTATTTTAAAAAGAAATAAGAACATATAAAAGTAAAACTTAAATACATTATTAGTCTAATTGATACTATTCTTAATATGTGTTAAAATTTAATAAAATTCTATTTTACTCATGTTATCGAGAAAAATAAATTCTAATTCAATTTTGGAAAAATACCAACTATGTAGGTTTTTTTCTATCTGACAAGTTCTTATGTTGCAAGGGCAGTAACTTTTTTGTGAAATATGAATTCAGTTCTTAGTGATTGGATGAACAGTTATTGGTAAATGAGAAAATTAATTTTCAACAAATTTAAAGTCAAAGTCTCAGATCCAAAGATGGGCTAGATGCACTTTTCACGGAAAAGTATATTTCATCAAAGTTAAGTGACAACACTATGTTTGGAAGTAGTGTATTCTAAAAAAAAGAAATTTTTTGACTATTAAATTTTGATAATTTTTTCTTATAATTTTAGGTGTTATTTTTTAAATAATTTTTTTTTATTTTTAATATTTAAAAATCATTTAGAAGATGATACATCATATTATAAAAAAAAATTATCAAAATTCAGTAGTTAACATATCGTTTCCCTACTCAAAATAACTTACCCCACAAAGTGTCTAAGGATGTGATTGGTTAGGTGTTGGAGAATTAACTCCAGCTAAATTAATTTTTTAGAACACTAAAATAATAATTAATTACTTCTTATTTAACGTAATTTTTTTTATCTTTTAATTAATTTTGAAAATCAAATGCATAGTAATTTTACATTAAAAAATTAATTGTAATTAATTTTGTATTATTTGACCCTCAACCAAACATACACTAATATTTTTAGTTTTTTTCATTTACACGTGTACCAATAACTGTTAGAAACTAAGAACAAAAACAAACACATTCATGACCCTTTGAAAGTTAGATAAGATTGGTTTTGATGCAGTTACTAATTTTAATGCTTAATAAGTTGTGTTGCCACACACATGAATATTTTGATGGGAATTCATGAATATTTTGTCTTTAAATAATGATTAAATAAAAAGGAAAAAAAATTTAATTTTATTTAACCTCGACTCTAAGTAATATAAGACTATTTGGTGAAAGAAGAAAGAAGAATCAAAAGAATGAATAGCAGAAAGAAATTCACTTACGGGAGCTCTGGAGACTTCCAGGTCCAAATTTTTTCTGATAAACACAACAATTATGCAGAACATCATAAGTTACCAAAACAACACAATTATTATTCACCCTTTGATCAAATAAAAACTCACACAAAAAGAGAAAAAAAGACAGAACCAAGAAAACATGGTGGTTATATATTTATGTGTGTTATACCTTGTCATTGTAGTGGTGACCTCCATGTCCATGAGATGCCACAACCTCCAAAACCAAACCAAGAAAAATGTGAGAAATATATATAGTCTTTGAAAAGCTCAACAATGTTGAAGCAGATTAATGAAATGTATGTGTTTGTTTGTAGTGAAAAGACGAACCATTGTCTGAAGCATGGAAATGGCAATGAGGGCAATGATGAAAGCAGAAAGTAGCTTAGCAGTCACAACAGCCATTGTTGGAAGCTAACATAAATCAGAAAGCTCTTCAACTATTGTGCAAACTGAAGCTGCAGAAAGAAGAAGAGGGTGCGGACAGAAAGAGATGAACGAGGGAGCATTTATAGAAGAAAGTTGAAGGGGTTTGAAGGATTACTCAGTTAGCAGCAAAATTTATTACTGTTCGGTGTGAACACTGGCAGAGAGTTTTACTTCATACCTAAAATCACACATTCGTGCGAGTCGAGTCTAGATTCTCTGTTAGTTTTATTAATGTTATCCTCGCTTAAACATTAAAATACATTATATTAATATTTTAAATATTTTTTAATATATTTTAAAATATTAAAATTAATAATAATCAATTATATCATAAAAGTACAATGGAAAAACAACACACAAAAAATCTAAATTTTGTTGTATCTATTAACATCGATGATTTTGACCGTTGATGTAACCTTTCTCTTTTTAAATAAGTTGAAAATAACATTACTAGAATCAATTATCAAATTCTACATATTTTTTGTATCCAAATTAAAGTCTGGTCATAATTTTTTCTTTAAAATACATTTTATAGGATTAAAAGAAAAAAGTATTTAAACTTTATGAACCTAAGTTCTTAAATATGAAATTATTAAACTATTAAATATATTCAGAGATCGACTAATTACTTCGTACTCTTACTTCCATCTCAAAAATACATGATTTCAAGTTTTTCTATGATTTACCAACATTGTTTTTGAAGCAGTTTTGTTAAAATAGTTACTTTTTCGATATTAAGTAATTAATTTGAAGATAAATTAAGAAAAACTATTAGTATTTTCATTAAAAAAGAGTGAAACGTAAGTTAATTTGTTTTTGTAATGAAATATGAGATTTCATCGTACGGTCCACACAATACGGATTGGATTTTGGAATTTGGAATTTAGAAGTTGGTAGTTGTTCTTAAATGTGTGAAAGTTACTTTTCATTTAGAGTTGCAGAGAATTGCAAATTGCCTGTTCCATTGAAATTAAAATACTACCTAGTGGGAAAAAAATTAGTGGTTAAACGATGGATAATGATGTTATAGAAAATATCTAAGAATAGAAAATAAAATATAATGATACCATCGTATGTTTTTTAATAACAACTAATTTTAATTATTAAAAATAATTAATTATTATAATGATCAATTTAAATATTATTAATAAACTAAAATTTATCAGTAATTAAAATAATTTATATTATAAATAAAAGTTATAATTTATTTTAAATTAATAATTAAAACCATTTTTATTATAAATTAATATTTAAATTGATCATTAATTACTAAAATTTTGACTAACAAATAAATTGATCTCTAAATTAATCTTTAATTAAAAAATTAATTTCTAAATTGATCTTTAAACATATCTTTTATCATTAAAATTAATCATTATTTAATTTTTTTAACAATATATATTGCTGTATTATTTTAAAACACATAAACTATTTCTTTTTCAAAAGTAATATTTGTAATTATCTATAGTTTACACGCACATATATTATTTTTTCCTATTGAGAAATAAGTCTGGTAAGTTAATTATTTTAAATGATAATTAAAACACAAAATGTATTTCATTTTTATATTTTAAATAAGTCTTGCAAAATCAATATTTTAAATGATAACTAAAACAAAAATTTAATTGTATTTAAGATATATTTAAAATATGTACAAATATATTCTTGAAGACTGATAAAAATAAAAATATATAATAATATTTATGCTTGGTTTGAATACATATTAAGTGTACCGTCCCATCGGTTTATCGGTCAGGGCCAGTCCTCAGATCCATCGAACAAGGCTGGGAAGACTCGGGTATAGAACATATCCACCGGTCGAACGGCCTCGCGGAGGAACTGTATAGGACCATCGGATAATCGGTTCCACAAACGGATCACGTATTACATCCATCGGTCGTTCGGCCTCGTCAATGAACCATGCTAAGGACCATCGGTCCATCGATATTACAAACGAATAACATTTTGAGACAAACCGATCGATCGACCTGAATGTTAATCACGCTTTAATCTGCAACGGAACATCGGTCGCTCGGTCCTACACGAACAACACCTTAATAAGGGACAATCATTTGATCAATCGTCCATCGGTCGGTTAATCTCCTAAGGATCGCGTAGCACTTTATATACGTCCATCGGTCGATAAGCTATAAACAAATTATTCACTTGTTAAAATCATGATATAACTAGCCTAGTCAAGCGGCCATCGGTCGCACGGCCAAGCAATACCAGTCAATCGGATTCATTAACGTTAAACAAGTCAGTAATCTTGATTAGAGGATCATTGGGTCGTGATTAAGGAACCCTAATCACAGTCCCACACCGAAAACTATAAATAGGGCCCAAAGGTAGGTTGGTGAGGATCTTTAATTCACATTTATTATGGCAGTTACACTGATACACCGATCGGTCTTTTCACTGACTTAAGCATCAGAGCCTTTTAGACAGGTACCCTGATCGTCAGCCCAGTCGATCGAGCGAGAAGTGAATTTCTTGGAGAAGAAGTTATTGCAGTAGTGAGGAGAGGAGATTTCGAGAGAAGGAGTAAGATCGAAGAGACTTTTAGTAGACTTTTGGTCCCAACACCCGAAACATTTTGCTGATCGAGCGAGGAGTGAATTTCTTGGAGAAGAAGTTATTGCAGTAGTGAGGAGAGGAGATTTCGAGAGAAGGAGTAAGATCGAAGAGACTTTTAGTAGACTCTTGGTCCCAACACCCGAAATATTTTGGCGCCCACCGTGGGGCCGAGCAGTCTTTTTTAGACCATACACCCTTATGGTGACCACAAGGAATCGGAATAGCAACATGGACGGAGGAAGGATGGTAGATGATCAAGCATACACAAGGGAGATGATAAGAGCGATGCAGCAGAGAATGGATGAGATGCAGAGGAACTATGAAGTGCATATGCATATTCTGCGTGAGGAGAACGCCATCCTTCGGCGAAAGGAGGACGAAATCTCGTCAACTCCCACTGTGCCCGATCCGCTCAGACTGAGTCGGGCGCAGCAGCATCGGGACACCGAGCGGGTGGAAAGTCGCTCGCCCCCGACAGGGCAGGAGCAATCACAACCTGCTTGGGTCGAGAAGATGCAAGCATCGAGGGGAAATCTTTCTCACACGATGGCCGAGAGCTCGGGGGCCAACGAGGGAGGTCACCCTTCCCGCCAACCGATCCACGCATCGGGGAATTTCCCCTCCACTCAATTTATTCTGGAGACGCCGCTACCGAAGAGGTGGAAAATGCCGACGTTTGACAAGTACGATGGCACGATGAACCCTGACAATCATATGCGGGTCTTCACGCACCTGATGATGTTCCACGCAGTAAGTGACCCGATCTGGTGCCACGTTTTCTCGACCTCCCTAACCGGAGAGGTGCTGGAGTGGTTTTCTGAGCTGCCGTCCAACAGCATCGACTCCTTCGCCACTCTGAAGGCTAGGTTCAGCACGCAGTTTGCGCCCTTGAGGCCGGCCATCCTAACGGTCGATAACTTGGTGAACATCCGACAGGAAGACGGGGAGTCGCTAAGGAGTTATCTCGATCGATACAACCGGATGTCGGTGAAGATAAAGGATCTCAACGATGAAATTGCCCGACATCACTTCTCGTATGGGCTCCAGCCGGGTGTGTTTGCAGACAAGATAAGCCGCAAGAAGCCGAACACGATGGAGGAGATGAGAGAACGAGCGACCAAGTTTATATAAATGGAGGATATGTAGGAGTTTAGGGTGAAGAAGAGAGAGAAGGAGGATGCGGCATCCCAGAAGACAGCCCCTCGATCGAGCAAACCTTTGAGTCGGCCCAACGAGAAGAAGACACCTAAATTCATGACGTATACCCCCTTGGCCGTCCCCCGGGCTAAGATTCTGCAGGAAGCCTTTAGCGCAGACTCACTTCCAGCGCCCAGGAAGAAGCCTCCGCCTCCCGACGCCGATGGCAGCAAGCACTGCCAGTACCATCGGACTATCGGCCACACCACTGAAGAATGTCACATGCTCCGCGACAAGATTGAGGAGCTAATTCGGCAGGGGCATTTGAAGAAGTACATTCAACAAGATCGCCCCCAACAGAGCCCGATGAGAAACAGAAGCCCAGCGCGAAGGCCCGCCCCGGCCAGATGGGAGAAGCGGAGAGAACCGAAGCCCGAGAGGCGAAGGAGAGAACCGTCCAGAACCCATCAGAGCCCGAGGAGGAGTTGCAGCCGGAGCAGGGATAAACCCTTGAGGGGTTATATCAATACCATCTCCGGAGGATTCGCCGGAGGAGGATCGAGCTCAACCGCTTGGAAGAGGCACGTTCGGGCGTTAAAATCGGTTCATCTGGTAGAGAAGAAGGTTCGGTCGATGCCTCCCATCACTTTCACCGATGAGGACTTCAAGGCTCCTGATCCTGATGACCCGATGGTCGTCTCCATCGAAGTAGCCGAATATGGAATCAAGAAGGTGCTAGTGGACCAGGGGAGCTCTGTCAACATCTTGTACTGGAAGACTTTCCGGAAGATGAATCTCTCCGAGGATCTGATCGTCCCCTATAATGAGCAGATTGTTGGATTCTCGGGCGAGCGGGTAGACACGAGAGGCTACCTGGACCTCCGCACCAGGATCGGATCACGAAGGGATGGCCGGGAGGTAAGAGTTAGATTCCTATTTGTAGAAGCTAACACCACTTATAATGTATTGCTAGGAAGACCTTGCCTAAACGCCTTTGGGGTGATCGTCTCCACCCTGCACCTGGCCATGAAGTTTCCATCTGATAAGGGAACAATATGCACAGTACATGCGGACCAGTACATAGCCAGGCAATGCTATGTCGCGGGGTTGAAGATCGCTCCCTACAGCCGCCCCAAAAAGCAACACCGTTCGGAGGTCGCCATGACTGACCTGGATCCCCGAACAAACACGGAGGATCGGATTCAACCCGGTGGAGATACCAAGGAGATTGCGATCGGGACGCGGCCAGATCAGATAACGAAGATTGGGGGAGCTCTGAGGCCGGACGAGGAGGAACTCCTGGGCGCGGTCATATTAGAAAACAAAGACCTTTTCGCGTGGTTGACGACCGACATGTCGGGCATTCACCCTGGCGTGATGTCCCACAAGTTGGCCATCTACAGAGAAGCCCGCCCGGTCGCTCAGAAGAAGAGGAAGATGGGGGAGGAGTGGAGAAAAGCAATTGAAGAGGAAGTGAAGAAGCTGGAAGGAGCGGGCTTCATAAGAGAAATCAAGTATACCACCTGGCTGGCAAACGTGGTGATGGTGAAGAAAGCGAGCGGGAAGTGGAGAATGTGCACAGATTTCACCGATCTCAACAAGGCTTGCCCAAAAGATGCATACCCTCTACCCCAACATCGATCGGCTGGTAGATGGAGCTTCGGGACACAATTTCCTGAGCTTCCTGGACGCATACTCAAGGTACAATCAAATCCCTATGTATGGTCCAAACAGATCCAAAATGGCGTTCATCATTGATCGAGCTAATTTCTGCTATGAGGTCATGTCGTTCGGCCTGAAGAATGCAGGGGTGACCTATCAGAGGCTTATGGACCGGGTTTTCAGAGGGCAAATCGGGTGGTTCATGGAGGTGTATGTGGACGACATGGTTGTAAAGTCGCAAACGGCCGAGGACCACGTTCGCGACATCAGAGAGGTTTTTCACCAAGTGTGCAAATACAACATGCGTCTCAACCCTGACAAGTATGTTTTCGGAGTGCCAGCCGAAAAGTTTTTGGGGTTCATGTTGCCCGCCCGCGGCATCGAGGCCAATCCGGACAAGTGTGCCACCATTGTCGAGATGAGGAGTCCCAAGAATCTAAAGGAGATCCAACGATTGGTCGGGCGACTGACCTCTCTCGCGCAGAAAATTAAGCCGATCCTGAAGATCATGAAAAAGCAGACCACAGATAAGTGGGATGATCAATGCGAAGTGACATCTCAGCAGATAAAGGAGATGATCAGTAGTCCCCCAATTATGAGCCGACCGGTAGAGGAATTGCCTCTGCAGTTATACCTATCGGTCTCGGACGACACGATTAGCGCAACATTAATAAAAGAAAATCCGGAGCAGCGACCGATATATTTTATCAGTCTGGTGCTACAAAGCGCAAAAACGAGGTATCAGTTGATTGAAAAGATAGCCTTAGCGATATTGACGGCCGCGCGCTGGTTGCGTCAGTACTTTCAGAGCCATCAGGTGATCGTCGGAACCGATCATCCCATAGCCAAAATACTCAGGAAGCCCGACCTGGCGGGAAGGATGATCGCCTGGTCAGTTGAATTGTCTGAGTTTGGCCTCAAGTATGAACCAAGGGGATCAGTCAAGGGGCAGCATTTGGCGGATTTTGCTACGGAACTTCACGGGCCGATCCCTCCGCTGGAACAAACATGGGTCCTCTTCATTGACGGCTCATCAGACAAACGTAATGTCGGAGCGGGGATCGTCATTGAAGGGCCAAACGGCTTTACGGTTGATCACTCCCTACAGTTCAAGTTCAAGGCGTCAAACAACCAAGCAGAGTATGAAGCACTGATCGCTGGACTGAGACTGGCAAAGGACTTAGGCGCGAGAAGAATAAGGTGTAATACCGATTCGCGACTCGTCGTCGGGCAAGTACAAGGGGAATATCAAGTCAAAGACGATCTGCTGCTGCAATATTATCACAAGGTGATGGAAGCCCTCAAGGATTTCGAAGAAGTGACCATCCATCACATTCCCCGAGCGGAGAATGCTAGGGCCGATAGGCTATCCAAGCTGGCAGAAGGAAGAGAAAAGGGTCAGCTAAAAACCATCATTAGGCAAACCCTGATGAAACCATCAGCAGGAGAATGCGCAATAGTGAATCGATCGGCGGACTGGATAAACGAAGTGAGAGAACTTCTAAGAAGATGTGATGTTGGGGAAGACGTCAAACCGATCAAACGGCGCCGGGCGCTTCGATTTATTGTCATTGGAGAAGACCTGTATAAGCGGGGCTTCACCGCGTCGCTCCTCAAATGCTTATCGGGAGAAGAAGCAGAGTATGTCATGAACGAGGTTCACAATGGCATTTGCGGAATGCACACCGGTCGAAGGATGATGAAGGCGCGGATACTCCGGGCAGGTTACTACTGGCTGACCATGGAGCAAGACTGTGAAACTATGATACGCAAATGCGAAGGTTGCCAAGCTCATGGAAACGATGTTAAGAGAGCCCCAACCGAACTGCATAGCCTAACAGCCCCTTGGCCGTTCGCGCAGTGGGATATGGATATCGTCGGGCCATTCCCTATCGGCCGAGCACAATGAAGTTCATACTAGTCGCCGTGGATTATTTCACCAAATAGGTCGAAGCAGAAGCCCTGGCCAACATCACCGCTCGGTAGGTCCATTCGTTTGTTTGGCGAAGCATTGTCTGCCGCTTCGGCCTACCCCACACCATCATCACCAACAACGGTCGTCAGTTTATCGACAAAAAGTTGAAAGATTTTTATAAGCAAGTGGGGATACGCCATGTAACCAGCTCGGTCGAGCATCCCTAGACCAATGGCCAGGCCGTGCGAGCTGAAGCGTGCAGGAGGATGGTGGCAAGGAGGTATATCCGAAAGTTAAACTGAGTAGCTTTGTCTGAGGAGACCTAGTGTGGAGGAAAACCAACGAGGCGCGCAAAAAGTCAGCACAAGGAAAGCTGGCACCGAATTGGGAGGGCCCGTTCCGCGTGACCGAAAGCCTGAAGAACGGAGCCTATCGGCTGGAATACCTGAGCGACAAAGAAATACCGAATACATGGAACGCATCGCACCTAAAAATGTACTACAGTTGACATTATAAATAAAATGAGTGTTTCATGCAACTCCATCTAACTAACCGACCGACGAGGCTCCCTACGGGACTCGAGCAAAGCCTGACTGGTCAAGGTGCAGACTTCCTCGAGGAAGCCCCGCTCGGTCAGCACCGATCCAAGCGATCTAGCTAACCCCACAGGTAAATAAGTGACACGAGCTGTCCAACGCGATCGAGGTACGACGCCTACGATCTAAAGAATTAAAAGTAAACGCGCAAACGAAGATCGACCGTTCGGGTCCAACAAACAGGAAAACAACGCAAGAAATAAGTCAAAAATCATAGGCCGATCGCCCTACTAATTGCCGACGTTAAGCGCGAATGACCGATGAAAACAACATAAATTACTAAAAAGCAAATGGCCGATCGCCAGCGAGAAACGGTAAATAAAAAAGAAGATGGTCGATCGCCAGTACCAACAACGAAAGATAAGCAAATCAACAAATAAAAGAGAAAAACAAATGGCCTAATAACCGATCGAGCGCGATCGACCACGAGGTCGATCGGACTCGATCAATCATGTCAAAATATACAATGAAATTAAAAAATTCATTATCTGTAGGGGGATCATTCACTTCATCCAGCCGGTCGAAAACTTTTTCCATCTTTCCATCCACAACCCCCAAGTGTACATCGAACCGGTCGGGGGAGCAGCGATAATAAAAGACGGCTTGATCGACGGCATTCTGGAAGCCCGTCTCATATTGAGTAAAAACTTTCTCATCGGCAACCCGGAGCTCGGCCTGGTACTCCTTGGCTTTCCTTTGCCAATCTGTAGCTGATCCGGTGGTGGCCATGTGCTCCAACGTCAAATCATCAAAGCGTCGTTGGAGCTTGCAAAGTTCGTCGGCCGCCTCCTTGGCCTTCGTTTGCTCCTCCTTCGCCCGATCATCGGCAACCTTGAGTATACCGGCGCACTTGGCATGCTCAGCCTTTTTGTCGTTCAGCCGATCGAACTGAGTCTTCAGCTCCGATGCGGAAGCTTTCACTTCTTGGAGCTCCATCTTCGTCGCAGCGAGCTCCTTCTCTAGGCTTTCCATCCTACTCTGGTCTGCTTGAGGAAACTTGGTGTAAATCGCGACCAACCTAAGGATCAATTCCCCGGCCGTTCGCAGAGCCTCCTCTTCGGACACGTCCTTTAGCATGTCCTTGATGCGAGGCCCCAAGTGGAAGGAGACCTCCTCGTCGAGCCGAACCTCGCCGCCGAGGAAGACAGTAGCCAACGACCCGGAAGACTCGCCCCATTTGTTTTTCTTGGATGACCAGCCGGTGGGGGAGTCATCCCTCTTAGTCTTCTTTCCTTTTGTCCGCTGCAGCACCAGGGACAGCAAAACTGGGAGGTTTCACGACAAATCGGGGTCTGATGACGACGCCCGAGGCACCGGTCGGTGCTGTAGTAGCAGGAGTAGGAGTTGTCGAGGGAGCAACGAGGACACTTTGGAGGGGTGCGACCTCCTCAGCGGCATCATCTTCCCTTCGTCGGGTCTTAGCGTGGGCCAAGAACTCAGCGTTGGAAAGCGTCGTTCGGGCCATGATATCTGCAAAGCAAGAAAAAAAACGTAAGTTAATTGCAACCCCTACGACGATCGGAATGATCAGAACAACTAACCATAAACCGCCCTCGGCAAGTCCGAAGAGCGGAGGCATTGGATCAGCGGTCTCGAGGGGATCAACGCCCTCCTCATCGAAAATATACTTTCTTCCTCGACCGGGAATCGCGACCTTAAAAAAGCTGGTCTTCAAACCTTTGTAAGAGGCGAGATAGAGGGTGAACAAACTCTTGTTCGCCCCATGAAAAGAAACCCAGCCTTTCGACGCTGTCGGTCGGGTTTTGTAGAAGTGTAGGAATAGGGACATGGTGGCTGTCAGACCGGCCGCCCGGCAAAGAACCTCAAAAGCCTGCATCGACGCCCAGGCGTTCGGGTGAATCTACGTCAGCGCACATTGGATCAGACGAAGGACAACCATCTGCCAGTTGGCAAACGACACAATCAGACCCAAATCGTTGAATAGGCAAGCATAGACGTAGAAGAACTCTAGCTTCGCTACCCCCTTGTCGTGGCAGACCCTCTCGTTACTGGCACACACCTTGACCCGAAGAAACCTATCCTCCACCTCGTCGCCAAAAACCTTGGTCCGCTCAACCAGGTCCCCAAGGTCATTACCCCACCGGAACCTCGTCGCGTGCATACGCGACTCAAAAGGGGCCCAATCATATCCCTGCACCTCTGGCAAATTGGCATGTTCCCCCTCATCGTGAACGTCGATACTAATGACGTCCTCACTCTCATCCGAAGCGACGACCTGTTCCATCGCCTCGGCGATCGGTTGCTCAGTTTCCGGGCTGCCGCTGAGGAGGATAGGAGAATCCGCTGAACTTGAATACATATTAAGTGTATTGTATGTCCCATCGGTCTATCGGCCAGGGCCAGTCCTCAGGTCCATCGAACAAGGTTGGGAAGGCTCGGGTATAGAACATATCCACCGGTCGAACAGCCTCACGGAGGAACTGTATAGGACCATCGGACAATCGGTTCCATAAATGGATCACGTATTACATCGTAAAGAACCATCGGTCGTTCGGCCTCGTCAATGAACCATGCTAAGGACCATCGGTCCATCGATATTACAAACAAATAACATTTTGAGACAAACCGATCGATCGACCTGCATGTTAATCACGCTTTAATCCGCGACGGAACATCGGTCGCTCAGTCCTACACGAACAACACCTTAACAAGGGACAATCATTTGATCAATCGTCCATCGGTCGGTCAATCTCCTAAGGATCGCGTAGCACTTTATATACGTCCATCGGTCGATCATCTATAAACGAATTATTCACTTGTTAAAATCATGATATAACTAGCCTAGTCAAGTGTAACATCCTTTTTTTTTTTAATAAACTGTATTATTTATTTTAAATAAAGCAATTAGAAAATCTTATATTTTTACTAATGTTTCATATTTTATCTAGATGTAGTTTAAACATTAAAAATATATTTTATCATGATGTAGTTTTTACTTATTGAAAATATAAAAAAGAAAACAACAAAACTAATAATATATATATATATATATATATATATATAA
>Ga0214542_1000797_pt1 | contig 60490 bp, 30 predicted proteins | sample CNSS1metaG_FD_160096 | JGI IMG/M metagenome (GOLD analysis project Ga0214542, IMG submission 160096) | Root nodule microbial communities from cowpea collected in UCLA plant growth center, Los Angeles, California, USA - CNSS1 | ecosystem: Host-associated > Plants > Roots > Nodule | place: USA...
TATATATATATATATATATATATATATATATCACCTATATTGTGAGTTAGTATTTAAGATGAGAACAATAGATCAACTCAAAAACTTTAATGTTTCTTAAAAATTAAAATTTATTCTAAAGCATAGTAATATAATAACATTATAATAATAATAAAAATTAAATAATAGCATAAATAAATAATTACATAGTAACATTTTTAATAAACTAAATAATGTTTTTTTTAAAATAATACTTCATTTAAAATTTTAATTATGTCAAATGTGATAACAAAATTTAAATTAAGTTGAAGAAATAACAAAATAACAAAATTTGAAATTTGAAATAACAAAATAACAAAATAACAAAATAAAAAAATTATAAAAAGAAACTATTTTTATGGATTTTTTCCGTGCGTCTAAACAATTTTCATATACTTTTATAAGAGTTTGCATTTAAGTTGAAGACAAATTCCAACAACAAAAAATGTCAAACATTTGTCCGTTCTTAACGATATAATAATATACTATAATAAACAATAATATTTATTAATAATGTAATAACATAATATTTTTAATATAATAATGATAAAATTTTAAATATTATATAAAATAATCAATAAATAATTAAATATTGATATCATTAATAAACTAAATAATAAAATATTAAAAGTAATTGTTCATTTAAAAATACATTACACTTATGTCAAAATTAATGTCTCTTATTAAGAATGAACATTTTTACGTTAATCTCTTTTATTTTGTATTATGTCTATCTTATAATATATATTTTTTATTTTTTTATTTTTTTTTCTATTTGTTATGGAAAACAAATTCAATAATTTTAAAAATAATTCCGTGCATTACATGGAACAATGATAACAAAAATATTTCTATTGTAGGTATACTAACTCTAAATAGGAGGTAAGTGTATCTACAATACTTCTAAAAAACATCCGAAATGATATTTGTAATAAAAAAAAGTTGTAAGTGAATTATTTGGACAAATATGTTATTTTTGCTATTAAATAATGATAATAAAATATGTATACTAGAAATTGATTTGATTTAATTTTCCTTTAAGTTTTAAAGAAAATAACTCTCCATAAATTTATATTTTTTTTAATGACAATAAATAAGAGTGAAAAATAAATGAAGGTAAACTTATATTCATTGTCTATGTATATGAGGTCACGTATTTCTAAATGTTTTTACAGTAAAAGAAGAAATGTATAAATTATTTTATATTACTTTTAAGTGGTTATAATTGATCCAGTGAAACTAAATTCATTAAGGGAGGATTTTAAATTATAAATGTCAATAACAACTTCAAAAGATGTGTGTCTATCATTTATTGGGTGACGATTTAAGTTGTAAAGCCCTTTTTATTTGTCTTAAGATTTAGGGCTTGGCCTTTTAGTGGACCTAAGATTAGCCCACTTGGAGGCTTCAGGACCCTAAGCTGCCATTTCAGCTCTCATTCTGCTTGTACTTGACAAACAGCTCACTTTCAAATCCTCCCTCTCTTTGTTATAGAGCTTTGCTATGGTTTTGAGACCCATTCGATTTCAAGAGAGTTTGACTCTTTTCCCATCCACGTAAGTATTTTTCGTTCATACTTTTTCCCTTTAGTTGGATTTTGTGATTCTAGCCAGGGTTCACCATGGTAACCCACTTGGAATATGTTTCCGCCATTTTTTTCAGCTCATCGGATTTGTTCTCAAAACTATGGTACACGTAGCTTAAGTGTCTAGGCTTTCTGCTAGCTCTTTCCAGGTAAGGGAAGCTAAGGTTTGCTTGTTTATTTCGATTTGTTGCTTGCCTTGCTTCTGTTTCATGATTGTATGACTTGGTTGTCGATTTTATTTGATTGGGAATCTGTTTAAACATTATTTGGGTCGAATGCTTGACTATTGCACACGAGAACAATGATGGGCACTGTCTTTTTCGCCCAAGCGAGCGTGTCTTGCCTAGGCGAGACTAATAGAGGCTCGCCCAGGATCTCCTGCTCGAACTGTCGCTCAGGCGACTAGTCTTCATTTTGAGCGAGGTGCAATCTCGCTTAGGCGAGGAGGTCTCGCCTGAGCGTGAAATCACAGAAGTTGTTGTTCCACTGCTCGAGCCCTCGCCTAGGCGAGAATGGACTCGCCTAAGCGAGAGGATCTCTCTCGCCTAAGCAAGGTCTTCTAGCCTAAGCGAGATTGGGACAAGTTTTGTGCTAAAGTGTGAATGGTTCATGGATGTGGTTGCTCGCTTGCTTGACTTAAAGGCTTTACTATAAAGGTTTGAGGGATGATGCCATGATTACTGTATGAGGTTGAAAGGAAAATAAGATGTTGCTTTATTGTGTATGAATTGAGAAGTATGAGTTGTATGATTGGTTGTTTATATTTATATACATATCGACATGATATTAGTATTGATGGGAACTTTCTGATTGGTTGATGAAACATGTATAAAGTATGAGTAGGATGTAATTCCATGACTCTTGTAATGAGAGCTCATGGTGGTGCCTCATCTAATGGACGTAATCCCATGGACCCTCCTAGTGAGAGTCCATGGTGGTGCCTCATCTATTGGACTTAATCCCATGAACCTCGAGGTGAGAGTTCACGGTGGTGCCTCAACATCAGGACGTAATTCCACGAGGGTATCATGGTGGTGCCTCAAGGCCAAGACATAATTCCACGAAGGCCTCGTGGTGGTGCCTCATGTAAGGATGTAATTCCATGAAGGCCTCGTGGTAATGCCTTACTATTAGGACATAATTCCACGGTCTTGTGGTGGTCTCTCATTATGCGCATCCGGATAGTCAAGTCTTGGAGTCTTAAATGATTTGGGATCACACGTGTGGATGTTCGTTATCTATGCTTGACTTTGTGATTAAATGTTGAGTGTTATAATATAAGAATCTTTTACACTAGCTTACCCTTCTACTTGCTTGTATGTTTGTGTGTGGTTTTTCTCTTTGCAATGATCATCAATTGTATTGATGTGAGCACATGTGAGAACCCCTGGCAGTGGTAATGACAATAAGGATGTTGCAGCTTGATGAGTACAGACGGGTTTTGGGCTCGCCATGAAGCCCATAGCTAAAGGAGTTTTATTGGTTTATGATTCTCTTGTCCTGGACAAGACCTTGTATGCTACTCTCGAATCATTCTGTTTTGTTTTTGGCAAAGTGGTGCCCTTACTTTTGTATGGATATGTTGGTATGCTGTAGACCTTCATATCCCAAACTCGGATTATTTATGTATGCGAGGTTTTTATTAACTTGAGGTTATCCAAATTAATTGGGAATAAGTTGATTCTTTTCTTTTTTCTATCGAAAACAAAAAAAAAAATAAGGTCATTCAATTATCACGATTGTTTATTGGAAAATTATACTTTGACTCTCATCTTTTGACTTTGATACTTTAATCTCTAAAGTGATTTAGTGTGAACCATTAATTCTTTCAAAAGAAAAATTAGATTAGTGGTACATCAATCAATGACACACGCTAAACCACGTCAGGGAGTATAAGTTTAGAGTCAGAAAATAGGAGGGAGTCATAATATCATTGTTCTTCTCTATTTATATTCTAAATACCTTTTAACATACATGTATACTTTTTAATTCAAGTTGTTCTAAACTCAACATATTTCCTTATATTAAATCACAATATCTAAAAACAATTTATATTATTATAACTTATCATACTTTTTTTATTCACTATTTTAATTAATTAATTAATTATTATTTTAAATAAATATCTCATAAATTATATTATTATTTTTATATATAATAAAATATATTCTTATAAATATTTAATAAATCTTTATGTCAATCATAAACCCGTGTTGCAGGGTCAAAATGCTTACTAAAAAAAGTTAAAGTTTTCTCATTGGCTTGCATATAAACATGATCCAATATTCACATATATCTAACGAAAACTGAACCCTTAGAAACTCTTCATCTAGTAAGCAAATTATATCTCCTCTGATTTCAACGTCCTATGAAAAATCTTACACACACTAAATCAAATTATTGTAAGGCCAATACCACCAAATCTTTTCACTTAGATATTAGAATAACAGATTTTTACTCAATGATAGCAGGTGAGTTCAAATCTAAGTACACAACTTAATTTATCTCAGACAACATCATGAACCCATCTGCAAAGATTATCAACTTAATTAGGAGAAAGAAACTATTATATATTCTGGAATCATCATAATTCTGAACAACCATTATGACATATGTAGTATGATTAGAACTATGAATACATGGTGAAAATTCGAAACTATCTACTTTGCAGCCTCTTCTTCCTGCCACATATCTTCCCAGTTTTTCTGAATCTGTTCCATCCCAAGAAAAGAACCATCCTTTTCTGCATCCAAACTTGCAGAAAGTGCCCCATATGCAATCCCAACAGAGGAAGCTCCAAAAGTCAAGAATGCAGTGATAAAGGCTAACCACCGTGGTGCATCATACACTTGGTTTTCCCTAAGCACCCCAAAAATGTGCATGAACATCAATCCCAACCCCATTGGCACCCCCACAGAGAACAAAATCCTGCGTATTATCCTGTAAATAACTGTCCTGGGAAGCTCATCATCAGAATCAGCAACAAGACCATCATCATCAATGTTTTTCCTTCTAATAGGCCTCTCATTGGCATTTCTTCGAACAGTTGGAGGAGTGGAAGAAAAGCCTTTTGCACTAGCATAAGGCTTTAATGTGCTGGAGGGGTGGTTGAGCTTTTGTGTAGGGTAAGAAGCTGGGAAGTTTGGTCTGCATGGAGAAAGTTTTGAGAGAATGAGAGAAGAGTTTGGTGCACAAATCAGAGTTTTCATGGCTTCTCTTGTTGTGTTTGATTGTTCATGATGCTTGGAGTGGAGATATTTTATTCACGTATATCTTATCCATAAAGTAAATGGTTGGTCATGAGCCTCATCATCTTTGTCATCATCGTTTGGGATATTTGTTATAATACTATGGATATTTTATATATATTTATTAAGGTTCATACATAATCAGTTAAAATATTTTTACAGGGTCAACACATTAAAAGTAAATCTTATGTCATAAACAATAATTAAATGAAAATGTAAACAACTTTTCCGATGAATTGAATTTTATTGTATTGATATTTGAAAACCAAAACCATGATGTTTGTGAACTTGTGGAATCTTCATGTCACTAAGCCTGAACAAAACAAATATTAGAAAGTTCTTTATCGATGGCTAGAACCAGAAGCCCTCCATGATGATCTTGATTGTGATTTAAGTGACTGCAGCAGATTGATTCTAATGCTGAAAATAAGAAAAATTGGAGCATGGAATCTGTCAATTGCTGTAAATTTATTTGGGAGAAGCATAGATGAAGGAGGTAATATTAAAATTCAATGCAAAATTACTCACTTCTTTTGAACGTGAACATATTCATCAGTTTCATCCAATATGTCTCCCTTGTAAATGAAAAAAGTAGATACCAATCATTATGGTAAAACATGGTAAGTTTGATATTTCAAAAAATGATGAACCATTTCACTAAACTTCTATGAAATTGTCAACTTTAAACTTAATTCAATTTCACAAAATCAATTTATAAGATGAGGTTTGCATCACTTATATCATCTAAATTGTCTTGATTTCTACTCGATCTAAAACCTCCAACATAGTCAGAGTCGATTAATTGGTAAGGCAAAAAGTTTAATATATTAAAGGACAAAACCAACAATTTGAAGTGTATTCTGCATTATTTACACTAGTATAAACCACATTCTAACCTGTAATAGTTCCTCCATGACATCTTCCATTGTGATGATGCCAATAACCTCGTCATCAATAAAATCTTGAATAGAGTCTATTTGTTCTTGTGAGAAATATTCATTTTCTTGACTCGCTTCACAGTCTAGTTCCATGACATTTCTTAATGTAGGGCTATGAAATTCCGCGTCACTGGAGTTCAAACAGGATTCATGTGCAGAACTTCTCTGACTCATTTCAAGGACAAAGGAAGAATCAGATTCTGCAAGTCCCAGATTGACAAAGATAAATGATTTTTTCTCTACCAAGATTCTAACTTTTTTCTACTTTTGTTTCGCAATTCATCTTAAGTAAAATGTTGTTACCTGCAACAGCTTCAGCATGAGCCGAATTTGATGTTTTATGAGTAATTATATTAAAATAGGTGGGTGCACCCACAGCATGAGTTGTAGTGTTCTCTGAGTCTTTGTTGGATTTCAAGACAATAGCCATGTGACTATGACCCTTCTGGAATTGATTCAGTATCTCATATAGTGGCCAACTTTCATAAACCCTGTTACACAATTATTAAATCAACAATATCATATAGTTAGTATAGTAGTGACTACTGCATGAACGAAGATCACAAGTTCAAATTAGCTCTATTACCTTGGAATTTTCCTAATAATCAAATTCTTTATGGCTGTCTCATCCTCAGGGCGGCAGAATATCAAGTTTTTAACCTGTAGAAAAGAATTCATGGTACTACTATATGAATACAAAATATTACTAAGCAATGTTGTGAAAAAAGCTAATGTATACTGCAAGTAACAAAATTGTCTCAAATGTCAAATGGAAGCTTTCTCTTTTGACTTTATTGATTGATATGAACATAATAATAATACTATGCTGTTCATGTGATGGGTCTTCTGAGGAAGGATCACTCAGTCATAAGTTCAACCCACACGATGAGATTGAAATCACCTCTAGTTCAAAATTTTTATCTTTATATAGTACTTAACTTTCTCATTTTTATTCAATGTGAGATTTAGACTCAGTTGGATTCTCAACACCAAATTCATATATTCAAGTTTTATGGCAGAAAATACTTAAATCCACTATATTTCCCTTCTGTCATATGTGGTTCTTCAATTGCTTACCAATATGAGGCCAATGATACTTCTAGGGTGTCCAGAATGGATTGGTATTCGACTATGACCTTTGCTCATTATTTGTGTCATTGTATGCCTGATGATGACAAAGGTGAACTGCATTTATAGATGAAAAATTGGGAGAAAAAACCATATGTATGTATGTGAGTTCAAAGTTGAGTTATGACAGATTACATGTCAAGTTTAGAATTTATATCTAGAGAAAAAGTTTGAGATATGGGTGTCATTGCATCTTTAGCTGTCTTCTGAGTCAAATCTATAGCACCTGTGATTATAGAAGTTTCATGGTGTGACAATTCTCCCCCTTTCCCTGCCTGCATGTGAATATTTTAGCAACTAATCTCATAAATTTGATTAAGTTAGGCCAGAGAGAATATACTAATTAAGAGGAAAACCTCATTTGCATGTAAGTCCACAAATGTCTTCAACTCAGATCTTCTGAGAAGAACTGAATGTTCTTTCCCTAGAGCCCAATCCAGCACCTGCCAAAGTAGAAGAATACTTAAAGATATTAATTAATTTTTCTCAAAAAATGAGTTCTACAGGAAAATAACCTGATATGGATGTACTAATGAGTTTTTCCTTGAGAAACTGAAATAAATGTGTCTATGCTCTCATTCTATATTCTTTTACCTTACTAGCAGGATAGGTTATGGGGAAGAAGATCAGCAGAAGCAGTTGAACAATGGGAGCCATTTTGGCTCCTAAAGTTAGTCCATGTCGAGAGCATATAGCTTGAGGTAAAATCTAAGATGATAAATGTAACATGAGTTAATTTAAGAAAAAAAAATGCCTTATTTCAACATTCTTTGTTGGTGCATCTTTCAAAACAAACATTACCTCTGCAAACACAGTCACCAAGGGTGCCGACATGAGAATAGTAAACCAAGAAGGGATGATTGAGTCCATAAAAATTGGCAGTGCCTTAAACAAGAACAATTGGAATCACATTTTTCATAAATTTCAACAAAATCATACATAGTACCTTCATTTAACAGCTCAAAAAAATTGTTCTTTTTCCAAAGAATGTTACTAGACCCTGCTTGCATGAACACATAGCATACAAGTAGTGTGAGTATTTGCTTTATCATCAATTCAAGTCAAAAGGGATTTTGTTTATGTTGGAAATTCCACATTGATCAGAGATAAGATCAATTTAAAGTATATATGTGGGTGCAAACCTCATCTTACAAGATAGTTTTGTAGGATTCAATTAGGCTTAAAGTCCACTTCTTAAAGGTCGAAAGGAATATTTTAGAGAAAGAAAGGAAATACCATTTCTTCTTTAAGTTTACTAACCACATCAACTAAGTTCATGTGCTATATAAAACATACCTCCATAGCCAGTGATTTTCCTAGAAGAAGGGTACAGAGCACAAAATGTCCATTCTTTACAAAAGGTCTAATCCTTTCTGCAGATAAAGTAAGATAGTAACACCAATTATGATGAAGATCTTAAAATCTGCATAATGCAGTTACATGTGTTGTGATGGTAACCTGCATTCTTTCTGTCTTTTGGAAGACCAGCCTTAATGAGGACCTCGAGATCAACTAGGCTGAAGGACAGTAGTCCTAGAGCTAGGCCTGATGCAATGCCTGCAAGGGACACCAGCAATAGACATACCATAAAATAGCCCCAAAAGTCAAGATCACAACATGGGAACTGATATTCTTTCATTGTGTGAATGGATCAAGTGTGGTTTATGGTGAAATATGTATCCATATTTATTGAGTGGTTTATCCAATGGCTTGGCCTTTGAAGAGAATTGTTCATGAGTACTTGTAACACCATGACAATGAGGAAGAAGATATCAGATAGATACAAATAACATTCGGCTCAAAGCTCTGAATGGATATTCTGTGCTAAAAATGGCATCAAATGGAATGAAGTACAGGAATGTCACTACATATATTAAGAAAAAGCATACTATATTTACATCAACCCTTATAAGATTTATTTTAAGTACTCAAACGTGCACATTTTTTATTAAAAGGATACTATTTTGTATGTATTTTTATACTTTCAGTTTCTTAAAATCAAATTATAAAGATTACTGTATCAACAAAACGTATAAAGAATGTTATCTGCTAATGACAGGAGGAATGGTTTCAATTTCTTAAACTGCAGACAGCAAAAATTGATTTGATTGCTCAAATGCTTTTGCTACAGTGAAAGACAAAGAAGGAAAAGAAAGTTTAGGGTTTGGTGGAGATATCATAGTGAAGACTCTGATCAAAAAATAAAATGAGACAATGATTGAGGGGTTGAAAAGGAGATTGTAGATACAAATAATGATATAACGTAAATCTTCAATGGTTAAGCAATAATTTATTTGTTATTGGCCAAAGGAACAAATCCATTGACTCAGCATTGTAGCTATACTCCAATTAGTGGAAGACAACTCCTCAGTACTAAGTTTTAATTTATTCATGATGGTTGACCAGAAGCATCAAAATTCCAATAATATATATGAAATTTGATTAGAACCAATGGAAAGTTGATTATATGAAGTTTGATTAATAAATAAAAAGTAGCTTGAAATACATTTGTTTGCTTGCTTACCAAGGACGGCCTTAGAAAATTTGCTTAGTTTTTCTTTGAAAGAAGAAATTATTTTCTTATTACAAGAAAGTAAACTTTTTGTTCTTTGTTTCTGCAGATAAATACTTCGGAAAACTCTCTTCACGCACTCATTTTCTCTTAGGTTTTCAACTTCTGCTATCACCAAACACAGTAAAACTGATGGAGAGGGACATGATCAGTGAGATGCCAGACACTGTTTTGCTCCACATAATGAGTTTCATGAACACAAAATATGCTGTTCAGAGTTGTGTCTTGTATAAAAGATGGAACCACCTCTGCAAACGACTCATCAATCTCACATACTCTCCTGTTCCAAATCTCCCGAAGAAAATTGGGGTTGAAAGGTTTAAGAAATTTGCAACCTGGGTGTTATCTACACGAGACAACTCATGTTCCCTGCATAATCTTGGTCTTCACCTTTGTTGGACAGAACCTGAACTCTTAGACAAGATCATTAAACATGCTTTGTTTAGCAACGTGCAACAGTTGATTCTAGATGTGTATTCAGGCTTTAAACCTGATTTTGAGTCCCTCCCTTTAATCTTTTGTTCTCAGTCTCTGGCATCTCTTGAACTTTGCATTTCATGGAACTATGCTCTTATACTACTTCCAAAATCTCTCCACATGCCAGTGTTGAAAAACTTGCATCTTCAAGGTGTAACATTCACAGCAAGTGACAATGATTCGTGTGACCCTTTTTCAAATTGTCACTTGTTAAACACTTTAGTCCTCAGATACTGTTCTTTGCATGATGATGCACAGGTGCTTCGCATATCTAATTCTACCCTTTCTAGTTTCACATTATATGAGGGACAAACTTACCAAATTCTGCTTTCTACTCCAAATCTTAGTTCTTTTACCATCAGGGGTTCTGCTACTCACCAACTCTTCTCCACTTGCAATCTTTCTTTTCTTGAAGAAGTAAACATTGACATGTCTTGGGATGCACGTTGGGCTGAGAAAAGTTCAATCATCAGTTCAAACATCATGAGATGGCTGCAAGTGCTGGCCAGTGTAAAGAAATTGACCTTCACTTCTTGGTATCCCTTTCAAATTATGTTACATGTAAGTTACATGTAAGTTACTCAGTAGGTTTTTCTTGTATTTTGTTCCAAATGATCATATCATTTTTGGGCAAAACACCAAAATGATATATATTTTTCTCAAAAATACCGAAATGGTGTAAATTTTTAAAAATTAGAAGAATAGACTAATTGTGTAAGTTTGATATTACTTGTTGCGAAGAATTCGTGTCGGCTTAATACAATTTTTGACTCACTAGTACGACTTCCATAATTATTAAAGTTGTGTCAGCTCGGCACGACTTCACTCTACCGACTCAAAATTGTGTTAAACTGACACAATTTTTTTCTAATGAATAATAACAAACAAACACAACTTGTTATTTTTGTAATTTTTTTAAAACTGACACCATTTTAGTAATTTGAAAAAACAAATTACCCCGTTTTGGTGCTTTTGCCTTTGCATTCATATATCAGAATTTGTGCCTGTTTTCAATCTTGCATTTCAAATATCCATTTAAGTATGTTTCCCTTTCCTTCAATTGTGTAGGATTTCTCTAATCCCACTTCAGTGAGACCTGAACCTCCGAGCTTAGTAAGATTAGAGTCACTGAAAGTGTTTAAGCATTTCTTTGTAGACGTATCTGATGAGAAAGTAAAAATAGTTGTGGAGTACTTGCTTCGGGGCTCTCCAATGGCCAAAGTTCACATCATAAGAAGGGCTTAATTGATATACATATATGCTTAGTTGTTTAGGTGGAGAATTTTAGAAACTACCCGGTTTTTGTCTTTTGGCTTAAATACATTTTTTATCCTCATTTTCGTAGTGTGTTGCGGATGGTCTTCATTTTCACATAATGTTTAAAATGGTCATCATTTTTTACCGAATGCTTAGAATGGTCCTCATTTTCGCAATTCGTGTTTTATTTGGTCCTTTTCTGTAACGCCGTTTAAATCATGAACGGAACATTGTACAGGTGGCACGGTTTGTATTAGGGTATGTTACGTGTATTGTACAGGTGGCTAATTAACGTTAATTTTTCAATTTAGGGAGAATTTTGCAATTAGGGAAATTTTTTTATCTTCGTCTTTCTTGAGTTTAGATTTGTAGAGGAAACAGTTAATACTTGTCATTTTATCATTGGATTGCAGTTGCACTCTTCATTTCAGTTTTCTAGTTAATCATCATCAACGAGGTAAGTGGGTTCAGGGTTTTCTGGGTTATGTTTGTTCATGGGTTAGGATTTTCGTAATTCTATTTTTGGGTTTGTTTGTCTTTCGATTGTTGTGATGTTCTGCATGGTTTCTAAATTACTTCCATGATTTTGTGTAGTTTGTGTCTGTAGGTGGGGTTCAGTGAGGTATTATTTTAGTTGGTTTGTTTGTCGGTTGTCGATGTTGGTGTAATGGTTCCCATTATTTTATCTATAATTGATTGTAGCAGTGGTCCCCCATTACGTTAAAGTAGGCTTAATAATACATCTTTTTTATCTGTTTAATTTACTTTACGACAATAAGTGATGATAGGTTCAATGTTATTGTCCACCACGGTGGTGAAGTAGAGGCCCATGAAGAGGCGGCTGAAGTAGAGATTGGGGATGCCAGTGGTATGAATAGTGATGTTGAAGTGGAAGGTGAAATTGAAGTGGACATCCTTTTCCAAATCATTAATCTGCCTCATTTGTGCTTTTCATCAACACCACCATTTGAAAAAGTTGCAGCCTACATTATTAGAATCACCACTCTGTAAATCAATAAACCAAAAATTAAAACCAATTTATTATTAACACAAAAATAAAAATAGATTGTACCCAAAATTTTCTACCAATATTCTTTGGAGTTCTTGCCATCCTCAAAGCAGCCATCTCTCTGCAACTACAAATCGGGGTTAATTCGTTTCTCGTTAAATCACCAATAGTGCACGAAGTGATACAACACGTTTGCCTCCAACGATTACAACCAGAGGTAAAGGAAGAAGATTGGGACCGTAACATACCTATATAATGGGATTGCAGGAAAAAGAAGATTGCAGCAATACCAATTGGGAATGGAGGAACAAGATTGTCAAAACTCACCAACTACCCAAACATTCCGTACTAAAACCCTAGCTCACTTATTTATCCCCAAATATCTAATTAAGCCACCTGTACAATACACGTATTACACCCCAATACAAATCGTGCCACATGTACAATGCTCCGTTAATGATTTAAACGGCGTTACAGAAAAGGATCAAATAAAACATGAATTGCGAAAATGAGGACCATTCTAAACATTCGGTAAAAATGAGGACCATTTTAAATATTCTGTGAAAATGAGGATCATTCACAACAAACACTACAAAAATGAGGACAAAAAAGGTATTTAAGCCTTGTCTTTGTTATATGCTTTATTTCTCTTTGTACAAAATATTCTCCTTGTTTGCAACGTATGGTAGAGATTTTTGTTTTATTTAGCTTGGACGAATGGAAAGTTCTAAATATTTAAGCAACCTCTGCTGTCCCAAAATAAATCTTTTTTTTTTCTAACCGATAAGAGTTATTCAATAAATTCTATAAACTTGATTAAAATATATTATAATCTTAAAGATAATATAATTGATATAGCATATTCAATTTTTATATTGATGTATAGGTAATTCATTTTATATAAAATATTAAAAATTAAATTAAGTGATATGAGTCAATTTCTCTGTGTAAGAGAATTAGACAATGAACTATTTGTCTTACGTAAAGGTTAATTGCATTGCCTGTATTTTGGAAAAGAATATAAAAATAGCTGGTAAATTAAATGCGTGTTTGTTCTGCGTCAAAGTAATATAAAATAGATTAGAATTTAATTTTTAACACAGAATTAATATATATGTTTGATTTTCAAAATTAAAGAATAAAAAATTTAAGTGAAAAGTAAAATTTTTGCTTCATTATTCAAGAATTTATTTCAGCTGAACCGAACACATCCTAAGCCGTGAATTCATCAATATCTTGTGCTTAAAATATAATTGATAAATTTTTATTTATTTAATACTCGTGAATATCCATGAATGAAAAATATTTTTCCCGGAAACAAAGTGCAAAAGTAATTCTATAAGTAGTATATGATTGCTACATTTTTAACCCCATATGCAATATAATTTCTACTCTAATCAAATATTAAGAAATAATCACTCAAATGTTTTTAATTTCTTAAAAATTTGATAATCACAGTTGAAAATTTTGCACTGAGTCAGAGTTTTTGCATTTGAGTCGGTTCAGCCCAACCTTTCTCAAGTGAAAATGATTTTCAAATAATGCAATGAAAATATTTGCTCCAAGTCCAATGCAACTCTTAAAGTGAACAGTGGTTGTGACGTGAGCTTCAAATCCTACAATAATTGACTGAAATCTGAAGCAAGATCCAAAGCATGCAGAAAAAACCTATTCTTTATGACATTTTACAGCATTTCAATTCTATTTTCCACAGTCTAAATAACTGCATGAGGTTGCAGTTTCTTGACACCTTGAGTTCTTTACTAAAGGATAAAGGTAAAGTGTCAAAAGAAAAAGCAAAAGAAGAAGAACCGGCAGGTATATAATATATCAACAACTTCTTTTGCTTTCCAACCTTCTGTACTGGGACCAAAATCAATTTTGAACATTTTTTCTCTTTTATATGTTTCATAAACACTTGATGAAAACAATATATATAAGCATCAATTACTCATCTTTTGACTCATCAGTATCTTTTACAGCAAAAAACTATACAAAAGGTTTCTATTAACTTATACAAAGTCTATTTTATTCTGTGTGTTTGTAAAGAAGTTTATCTAAACACATTCTATCTTTGTAATAATAACATAATTACTCTAACATTCTTCATCAGAATCTTCCATTCCATCACAGAACATCTTTTTCTTTTCAACACCACAAAGTTTCCCGCTCTTGGATAAGGAACAAAACCAGTTACCATATATATATACTTACAACACCACTCACTATTTGCTTCACAGTTTCACAAAGATTTTCCAAGTTCATATATCCAACATGGGAAACTGTTTATTAGGAAACATGTCAGATCCTGAAGCAGTGATCAAAGTCACAACTTCTGATGGTGGCATCATGGAATTCTATGCTCCAATTACTGTGAGTTTCATCACCAATGAGTTCCCGGGGCATGGCATATTCCTAAGTCATGAACTCTTCTGCAAACCACTTGGCCAGTTTGATGAGTTAATGGCTGGAAAGTCATACCACCTTCTGCCACTCAACAACCAACCGGAACACACTCCGGCCACCACCGGCTACGGCGGCGGCGCCATTAGACAAGGGCATGTTCGTTCTCTTAGTGTTCCTACCACCCCCTACCCTCCTCCTTACAGAATGTCCTTGGACTACCAACACCACCAAGGAGTGAGGTTTCTCAACAAAACCTCTATAGAACCTTTCTCTTGCAGGACTAGTACTAGTAATAATAATACTGGTAAATGCAGCGTTGTTACTGGTGGTAGTAGTAAAAGTAGCAGGTTTTGGAAAGTGAAGTTGGTGATAACTCCACAACAGTTGATGGATATTTTGTCACAAGAGGCTAGAACAAAGGAGTTGATAGAGAGTGTTAGGATTGTAGCAAAATGTGGGGTTTCTGCAGGTGGCATTTTACCTGCATCTGCTGCAGCAAGCATAGTTTCTGATCAGTGGAGCCTCTCCAGCAGTGGTAGGAGTGCTTGTGATTCCTCTAAGATTGATGCATTGGTGGTTGATGTTTAGTGTAATGCATGAAATTTAGCTATAGCAACCAAGTTTCACTCTTTCTTTATCTCTTTACACTTGTATTTTGGTTTCTTAGCTCCTTTTTTTACTGTCATATATGTTTCTTTGTTGATTTTGTATGGTTGTAAAAGTTCAGTTTTAGACACATTCTGATTCTGTCATATATATTGTATAGCGTCTGTGAAGTTGTTGTGTACTAGTGGTGGTGGCATGTTCAAGCCACAAGTGTGTGAACCTTTTGTTTTTTTTTTTTTTGAGAAATGATACACCCAAAATTGACCACTTTCATTACCACCTGACGTGACAGCAGCAATTTGATTTAAATTTTTTTTTTTTATAATTGAAAAATGAAATGAAACTGATCAAGCTTGTTTCCCCGCTCCTGCATGTGTAGCCACAGCCACTTGCCCACTCCTCACACACCAGTCCGCGCAAATTTTTTTCGTTTTCGAAAACGCCTCTCCTCCACCGCTCCACCGCTTCTCCAATTTCTTCAAAGTGCCCACAAACCCTCCCAAGAGTTGGGAAATCATTATTTGGGTTTGTGGGCACTTTGGAGAAACCGGAGAAGTGGAGCGGTGGAGGAGAGGCGTTTTCGAAAACTAAAAAATTTGCGCAGACTGGTGTGTGAGGAGTGGGCAAGTGGATGTGGCTACACGCACGGGAGCGGGGAAACAAGCTTGATCAGTTTCATTTCATTTTTCAGTTATAAAAAAAAAATTAAATCAAATTATTGCTGCCATGTCAGGTGGTAATGATAGTGGTCATTTTTGGGTGTCAATGTATCATTTCTCTTTTTTTTTTCACTGTGTGGAAGATTGCCAAATCAAGCCGATTTTTGCTACTCAAGTTAAGCTTCTGCAGAAATGCTGCTAAGATTTGAACCTAAAAAATGATTAGGGGATATAGCAGTGAATGTAACCAAAACTTTTGCGAACTTTTTACCATCCTCTTTTCTCTTTTACCGAGTCATGTCATGTTGCATATGTTTTAACATATTGCTTTTAATAATGATATATCTTAGGTTACTTTAAAAAAAAATTAAGAAGCCCGGACATGCCATCACGTTACCGTTGGTCATGCATATCGAACACTATCACATTTACATACTTGTATTACATACGTGTCAGTAAAGTATCCGACTTGAAAAATATTATTTTGTTTTTGACATAACTTCAACACAATATTAATAACAACAAATTCAATAATTTTCTAAAAAACTCATAAATTTGTAAAGTTATTACATAAGTTTCTATTATGATTATAAAATAAGAAAAAAATCTTATATGATCACTATTTTTCACTTTTTTAAATATTAGATAGATAGATTAGATTCATTTTGATGTTAGTTCATAATATGTTAGTTAAAAATTTGAAACTAATATGTGTATATATGTCGTGTCTTGTGTTCTATATTTTTACAATATTTTTCAATTTAACTGTATCTCTACGTCTGTGTCCGAGTCTATGTTCGTATCTGCTACATAAAACACATTAAAAACACTAAAATGTTAATACACTCCATTATTGTATGAGATTTCCACCCTTACTTTTCACAGAATATGATGAGATTCAACCCAATAAAAAAGAAATCTACAATATCATGTTCTAGTATTCCTCTTTTAAACTAAATTTTCCTAGGTTGACAATTTTATTATTCTACCGTCATTCTATAACTGTTTTTATTAATTTATTGAATAATTTAATTAAATATCTCAATTTAATATTTTATTAAAAAACTAGTTATTCTTTAACTATTTAGAAAAAGGTGGTTGTGAGGACATCTTTTTCCTTAAACCAACTAGTTTGTGTAAAGTGCAAAATCACCACACAGCATTAAAAATCACTGATGATAACTTTAAAAGCTTCAGGTACCCCACGGAATAGATAAATGTGTGTGATCACAGTATAGCTAATAAGAGAACAAAATGAGTTTTCAGCATGGTGGAGAAGAACATTAAAAATATGAAGAAATGTCTCGAGAAGAAATAAAGTACTTTGCACAATATTCCCCTCACTTTATTTGTTTCCATTTGTTCGTTTAAGTATGTCTCTCACAAAATTAATTTTTATTTCTCTGTGTTCGTCTAATTTTACATATATATTAGCATCTTATCATATATTTTTAAAATTAAACTTAATTATGAAAATTTTTAAGTGAAAATTGGATGTAAGATTTTCTTTAACCTACACAAACGTCAATTATGACTTTTTTTTTTTATTTAGACTAATAATAATAAAAAATATTAATTTTAGTAAAACATAAACTGTATAAAATTATTTAAATTTATGGAAAGCAATATTCTTGTTAATAAATGTTTTATTTTCTAAACATATATAAAAATAGTTCTATGTACAAAAATCAAGGGAATAATCCATTTTGTTGATCGGGCATGTAAACTCCATATACAACCAATACCTGCTGAAAGAACATGCTACTTCAAAATAAACTTTGACTCTTTATTACAGTGAATTAACACTATTGGACCACTCTTCAACTCAACCAACGAAACATATTATACAGTAGATTACAATTTGTTTCTTTAATCACATTTTTCAAAAAGACACTTCTAATATTGCCAAAACTTTGAAAAACAAAACTATATTAATAAAAATAAGTTATCAATACTTATATATATATATATATATATATATATATATATATATATATATATATATATTAATTTTCTCAATTGGACAGCATTTTTAAGAGTGAAATGTATTATAAAGAATTGAGTATACCCTACAAATCTGTGCCAAAAGTTTTAAAGAATTTTATACACCTTTCAACTTAATTTTTCTGTCAACTGTTTAACTTTGCCTCTTACAACCCTCCCAAGAGTTGGGAAATCATTATTTGGGACCTTTGATCCTAATGGTAGGGTACTCCATTTTTATATTCGAGTATCTGCAGGCAGTATCATTCTGCAGTGTACTAGGCTTTTGCTTATATTCTGCTTTGTTACATGTCAGGTTGCAATTCTTGTCATTGTTTTTTTGTGTCTTCTCTCATCCAAAGAAAAAATGAGTTCATATTTTGAGGAAAAGGCACCTTGTTGTGGATCTCACTTTTGGATTTTACTCAGCACTTGTTGGGGTTTTGTGTTATTTGCTGCTATCACATCTGGTCTTGCTCTAGGACTCTTATCCTTCAGCCAAGTTGATCTTGAGGTTCTTGTTAAAGCTGGGAAGCCTCAAATTCAGAAAAATGCAGGTACTTCATTGCTTTTTGTGGGTAATTTTCTTCATTTAAGAGTACCTTAACACTCACGAAAATGAAAGACTACCATGTGCATTTTGGTATACAAATTTAACAAGAGAAGTATGTTCCCCGCCATTTTTTCTTCACCCTTAAAGTGTCTTTTAAAGATAAAATCATGATAGAATACACATTTTAGAGCGAACAATACCTCCTATGTACGATGATTGACCACGATTGTAACAAAATAAAAGAAATTTTGGTTATGAAACTCAACTATTTAGTGCTTCATCTTGTTAAGTGATGAAAATATTTCTTTAACTGCAGCGAAGATTATGTCAGTTGTTAAGAATGAGAATTTACTTTTATGCACCCTCCTTGTAGCAAAATCAATGGCACTAGAGGTATGTTACTCAGATCATTTCAAGAACCTTCTTCTGATTTAAAGTAAGCTTCTGCATACTGATTACTAAATGAGAACCAGAACTTTATCTTTGTGACCATATATTATTCCAAATCCAAACATACTTTTAATCATTTACAAAGAAAAAAATATACATATTTTATCATGCTTATGATTTGGCACCACTGAACAAAAATTTTGTTATTGAAGGGGGTTTCTGTTTTTATGGAGAAAATGTTCCCAGAGTGGATTTCAGTATTACTATCAGTCACCATGTTGGCTATCATTGCAGAGGTATAGAAAAATGATCTTTACTATTAATGTATTTAGTTACATACACACATTTGTATCCCTTTTCTACTTTCTCATCCAAGAGTTTGATCTCAGATTATCCCTCAAGCCTTGTGTTCTCGATATGGTTTAAGTGTTGGAGCAGCATTGTCTCCCTTTGTTCGAGCTCTTATGCTGATTTTCTTCCCAATTGCATATCCACTTAGTAAGGTACTCTTATCTTTACTCACATAAGTAAGAAGTTATCACAAATTCAGTATCTGCAATGAACTAGGACAACCTTTGCAAGATGTGAAATAAATCTGCAGTGAATTATTGACTCAGCCTATTCCAATAAATTAAAGATATGGAGTAAATCAGGTTTTCAACTTGTAATCTATATTAGGATCATTGCTAAGCTAGTTAGGCAATGTCTATTATATGTTGTCTGGTACACCTAATTTCGTTCTTATATATGATGTCAATGTTTCTGACCTTAAGTCTGTTGAGATTTGATATTTGCTTTTAATACCTCAATATTATTTCATTTATATGTTGGCAATTCCTGCCATGGTAGTTGTTGGATTGGCTTCTTGGCAAGGGACATACTGCACTTTTAGGACGAACAGAGTTGAAGACTTTAGTCCATTTACATGCAAATGAGGTTAGCTTGTTTTATTATCTATAGAATTTTGATAACATTCTTTTTTTATATGCTTAAGTTCACTATCAGGCAGGGAAAGGTGGAGAATTGACACTTCATGAAACTAAAGTAATTGCTGGAGCTTTGGACTTAACACAGAAGACTGCTAAAGATGCTATGACACCTTTAAGTGAAACATTTTCTCTTGACATAAACTCCAAACTTGACATGTATGTCCCTCGTGTCTTTCTATGATGTTTAAGCATTACCTTGCCTCAACTTAATTTGTTTACTCTTTAGGCATACAATGGGCTTAATAATGAGCAAAGGTCACAGCCGAATACCAGTCTACTCTGGAAAACAAACAAATATTGTTGGTATCATCTTGGTAATATATGAGTTTGATATGTTCAAGTTTATAGCAACTTATATTAGGATCATTTTCTAAGTACCACTTTTACTGATTAATGTTATGATTAATATTAAGAAGTGAATTTTAAGTCTAATTAAATTCTACAGACATTTTTTTCTGATATGTCTGTTCAACCTTGATTAGGTTAGGAATTTAATCTTCTGTCGTCCGGAAGAGGAAACACCGATTAAATATATGACAATCAGGAGAGTTCCTAGGTATGAAACTTCTTTTTCCTATTTTGCTGATGATAGAGTAACATTGAATGGAACATATAAGAAGATGAAAATGCTTATGATGATGAAGGTGAAGGCAAAGATGAAAAAAGAAAGGAAAAAACAACATAACTATTTGGCCAACATAAAGTTCATGTATTCAGAATGCTCTACAAATGGATTAATCTCTGTTATTATCTGTGTAGAGCTTATAATGTTCCATTTGGTTATCAGAGTTGCTGAAGATTGGCCATTGTATGATATTCTGAATCAGTTCAGGAATGGTCAAAGCCACATGGCTGTTGTCCTCAAGTGTGAAGAAAATATCAGAACTGCTGCAACTGAAAGAGAAGGAAAAACTCCAGGTCTGATTATACACAAACAATTCACATTCAAAATCAGCACCAATGAACAAGTTTTGATGTTGATTACATAAAAAAGTTTCTTTGCTTATCCTAAGTTGGTTCTTGCAAACATCTAAACTTGTAGCTGTGAACCTTATAGGACTTGGATCTTCATGTGAACCGGGAGATTATAGTCGCATCTCAACTGATGCATCAGATTGGCATTCACAAGAAACAGAATATTACAGTGCAACACTGAAGAGTGCCATGAATCGTGAGGGTGACTCAGGTCTTCCACAGAGAATATCAGAAGAACCTGATGCAAGTTCATCCTTTGAGAATGTTGAGTCTTTTCCAACAACAGATGAAGAAGTGATTGGGATAATCACATTGGAAGATGTTATGGAAGAGTTACTTCAGGTTAATGTCACTCATTATGTTCAATTCAATGGCAACAACCATAGTTAGCGATTTTCTTTTTCTGGTATTCTGAGATTGCTGATGTTTTTGTTCTTTTCATCATTCAAGGAAGATATATTGGATGAAACTGATCATTATGTTGATGTTCATCAAAAGTGAGTAAAGTTTCAAAACTCCAACTTCATAATCAATCATTGAGTGTAAATGTTATGTTATTGATTGATTGATTCTCTATCTTGTTTCAGTATCAAGATCAAACTGCAACATGCAAGAAGAGTGTCATCTGGGTCATCAAGAAGGGCTTCAAGTTCTCGTCAACAACGGAGAAGTTCAGATGCATCTCGAGTTTACTTTTTAAGCCCTACATATGTTTTACCTGTTTCTCCATAACCAGAATTATTCACCACCACCCATGTTTCATCTCAAGAAACATTTGTCACAAATTTCTAAGAGGAGTATTATGAGATCATGTGTTGCCTCTTTATTTTTGTTCAAGAGGATGACGATTGATGTATAAAATCGTATAGATTTTCAAATTTATAAAGCTTAACTTTTACATGTAAAGAACTTTTTTTATAATCATGAATCATTTTAAGTAAAGATGTTTTGAAGTAGTTAACATAAAGAGCAACAAATTTGTCAGACTTTTTTTTCAGTTTTCAAAAAAAAAAAATAGTTGAGATTCCAACCATTGCTTAATTTTTGTATTTCGTAATTTATGTATCTATATAATATAATTAAGTGTATGTTCATACTTATCTTTAATTATATTTTAAAATTTCAATATTTTGAATTATAAAAGTATTGATTTACCTATAAAAAAAAAACAAAAATAATGAAAAGAAGTTAATCATCTAGTAAAAATAATGCGACAAATTATTATTCTTTAACACAATTTTTTTTTCCTTTCTTTTTTCATGATGCGTCTTCATTTATGTTTTCACTTAAATTATAATTATAAATTGTAACATCTTATTTTTAATAAATTAACATTACTAAAATGAACCATCACATCATCAATAACCAAAAACAGTTAATCTAACATTTAGAGAGGTGGCTATTACACTTATCTAAAGCATAATCATAACAACAAAAAACCTATACAAGAATTCTATACAAAACAAAAAACTATAACTAAAACAAAGAAAGCTTAAAGTTTCCAAAACGATCTTCTACAAATCAAATCAAGTCAAGTTTATACACTATAAAGTTGGTTCAACTACTACATCTTCATTTGTTCACACCAATAAAAATAATCATTGCAAAAGAAGACAATCAACAGACGACATACCACACAGAAGATGAAGCTTATGTGCAAAAATAGATTTTCGTATAACAATAATACAATTAATATTTCATTCAAAACATTCTTACAAACAAGTATATTGAAAATGAAAACTTAAACAATACTCAATCACCGAGTAGTGCCTGAAGACCCACTTGTCCAATGACTAGACATCTCACCTAGCGACAGTAGCACTAGAACTCACAAAGGTTAAATCCTTCAAAAGTCGACCAATAAGACTTGTCGTACCCAATTACCATCAAGTCAATGAACTCTTTGACTTTGGAGTCACTCAACAACAATATCCTTGTTCAACAACCACCAAGTCCAATCAATATACCACACACAGAGTTCAAACATACCAATTACAATTTACACAATATTCACAAGCTAAAATCATCATATTTGTAGTACTAATCAGGCAACATTTCCAAATTTTATAAAACAATCAACTCATATAATTTAGAATCCCTAACCCCAATTCAACAGATAACTCATCACACAACTCAATCATTCATACAATTCACAGTTCAATCATACAATTGATGAGTTCAACATAGTTATAATTTACAAACACTGTAATTAGCTTCCATTATACATGTGAGACAACTCAAAAGTTCAAAGAGTACCAAATTCCCTTAAAGCTAACAAGATGATCTAGTTATACTTAGAAATAACACAAACACAATCAGTGCATGCTATTAGAACCATTGATCAACAAAGAATCATATGAAAGATTTTGATGCCACATGCAAGCTGAAGAAACTCACATGCAAAAGAAAGAACAAATGGGTCAAGGAACAATACAAAAAATCAACTTAACCTTAAAGAGAATTTGATCAGATAGAAGCGGAGAAAATCAATTATTATTTATTAAAGTTTTTTTTCATTTCATCACATAATTACAGGAAAAGTTTATAAAAGAATGTAGCCTCATTTCTTAATTTTGGAAGATGCAAAATATATATATATATATATATATATATATATATATATATATATATATATATATATTTGGAAAATGTGTTCCAAAAATGTTATTGGAAAGTATTATATATGTTTTGGAATATTAGATTCATAAATTTTATTATAGAAAATCCATTCTAAAATATAATTTATATGTTTTGTGTAACATCCCATTTAATAGCTTTTTCATACTATCAAACAAAACATTATATCATGATCAAACATAGCAGGTAGTAGGGGTAGCAGTCCTACACACGTAGTATATGTATCTAGTACAGTCCTCCACACTACTACATCTATAAACATATAAACACAAGGTGAGAATAGGTAGAAAGGATGCTAAACTACACCCCAAACATCAAAATATACAGTAGAAGTCTAAACTATAATGGACACTCCTTGCCAAGCTCCAACTCCTACTCAAGAGGGGCATCTCCATCGGGTTTCTGCTCTGCTCCCACCAAACATAGGTGATCATTGCAAAAGAGATAATATGCAAAGCAAACAACACAAACGAGAAGGGTAAGCTAACTGAAGTAAATAACATCAATACACTTCACAATTAGAGATATCATTTATATCATAAAGTTCAATCCAAAATTATAGACTCGATATCCGGATCGTGTAAGTGACGTTGGAGCTCTTGGTGGCTTGCACCTGTAACGGTTCCCAGACTCTGTAGAGTCTGGACACATGGAGTATTCACCCGATCGTTCTCAGGGTAAGTCCCCTCCACGTCTAAGACTTGATCAAGTCCGACGATGAGGACCTCCTGCTACTCCTCACGACATAATCCATTCTACTCTATCTGAGCTTGAATGATTATTGGAGTTTCAGGATACCAACCATTTTAGATTCCTCACATCCTTACACACACTACAATTTCCACTTGGATTTCCCTTGAAATTCCAATTTAATCTCATCTTCTCATAACTTATATTCATCCAATTAAATCATTTAATACTTCAATGGTAGCATTTCAACCATACAGGGCCTAATTCGCACAAAGATGCATTAAACATATATTTTTACCCAAGCAAACAGATTTGGAACACTACTAGTGCAATAACTCTCGCTCAGGCTAAAAAGTCTAGCCTAGGCGAGAGGTTATCTCGCTCAGGCGAGTCAGTCTCGCCTAGGCGAGACACTAACAGTGGCAAAAAGAGAAAACATGGGCGAATTCTCGCTCAGGCTAGGCTGGTTCGCCCAGACGAGATCGTGATCTCGCTCAAGCGACCCTAGCTCGCCTAGGCGAGACTTCGCGCAGGAACAGAGATGTGTTTCTTGGTGTTTTCGCTCAGGCGAGTGTCACTCGCCTAGGCAAAAATACCAAGTCACGAACCTGTTCCTCCATGCGGTGAGCCAGTTTATCTCAATCACAAACAATTAATCATCCAATCATGCAATTCAAACACCAGTTTATCAATCAAACATGCAATTCAAACTCATTTACAGATTTCCTATTCGAATTAAGGAGATTGGTTAGCTTCCCTTACCTATATATATAAATCCTTCTAATTAGCTAAGATCCTCCCACCCAAGAGCTTCAGCTGTACCACTTAGTGAGCTGGAGATACAGGTTCAAATATGAGAAGGGTTCCCAATAGCAGAAAGAGGTTTACAGATTTCGAATTAAACTGGAATGTAAGGGTTGGGAGTGACTTACATGGAGAAAAATGATGAGTTGAAGCTGAGAAGGAAGATCCTGAATTGGCCTCAGGTTTAGGTTCTGCAACAGGGAAAGAGTGATTCAGAATTTCTCTTTTGATAGAGAGAAGGCAGAGGAAAAGAAGAGGGAGAAGGGGTACTGTGAAGTGTAAGGTGCTTTTGTGGTGTGGGTGGCAAAGGGAAAAGAGATCAAGAAGCTGGAATATTTGGGTTCCTACATTTTGAAAATTCTATTTCAGAAATTTTACTTCAGTCATATTCTGAAAATTTTGAAAACTTTATTTCGAAAAAGTTGTTTCATAAGATAAGATATTCCGAATAAATAATTTGGAAGTCAAATTTACAAAGGGTAAAATTATCATTTTAAAATGTATTACTTACAGCTAGAAATTATAGGAGTGCATAAAGAGAAAGTCCTTTTTGGTTGGGCTAACCCGAACTATCTTGGCCGAAAAGACCCGATCCGGTCGGAACCCTCCATTTTCTTTTCTCTCCAACATTCAAATTCCCGCTGAAAAGTGAAAAATTATCAGAGAAAGAAAAACAAAACGAAAATATCACCATCAACTACCACAAGCAGCAACAACATGAGCGACGTTGATCGCTTGTTCGCGTGCTTCAAGTGCGGTTTAACACCTCCCAGTACGTTCTTCAATTTTCCTCTCTTCTCTCTCTCTCTCTCTTTCAAATCCCTAAGAAACAATGAAATTCCAATTTCGTATTGTTTTTGTGTGAAATTGAAAAGATAAATATAAAACGGAATGTGTTGTTGCCTCAGAATCTGCTACGAGGGAAAGGAAACGAAGCAGAGGAAGATTAGAGCAAGAAAGTTCGGAATCTCCGGGTCCAGGATCGGTTGGAGAAGAACTGAAAACCCCCTTATCACGCATCAGAAAAACCAACATTGAATCTTCCATAGAGAAAGTAATGTAGTTTCTGCTGTTAGTTAAGGACTAAATTTAGATAAAGCTTATGATGCTGTTTCTAATCAAATTAGAGTTTCTTTTCGGTGACCAGTGTCATAAAGGTTCATGGTATGTCAATATATACAGATTAGGAATTAAAACTTCAAGTCTGATTGAAGAACAATTCTGAAAAGATGCCCAAGGAACTCTGTCTAAGTTTTTTTCACCCAATACGTGTCGGTACTTATCGGAGCTATTTATCAGACCAATGGGGAAATTTGGAACACATAATCAAGGAACTCATATGAGGAATTGAAACACCACCTTCAACCCAAATTCTTAAGCCAATAGTTTTTTTGTGTCTTTTTTTCCTTATATTATGCTCTTCCTTTATATTTTCACCAAATGTGGAACTCCAAGTCACATTTGACTCCAACGTAATCACAACTTTTATCCCTTTAAATGTTTTGTCTACTTTAAGTAGCAGGTAACTTTAGCTTGCTTGTTATAACTTATTATTAGATTATTGGAGTTCAAATGTCTTGGAATTTGATGTATCTTTCAGTTTAATTGGTGAGCGTTTGGTTTGAGAGCCCTTTTCCTGTTTTTACTTTTGGTTATAATTATACTTTCTTATTTTCATTTTGTTCTGTCTATGAAAGTATAGAAGTTTAACTTTTTGCTATACAAACCTTTGGAAATGAAAACAGGGAATGATTGCTTTTTTTTTTTTTTTTTTGTATACTTTTGTACAGTAGATTGCTTCCTCTTCTACCCAAGCTGTTTTTAGAATGTTGTTGTATTTCTACATATATGTGCAACTTGGCTCATACACTATCCTTCCATGAAAATTAAAATACTTTGCATTTCAATTTTAGCTTAAATCAGCGGTAGCCAAAAAAGCGCAAAGTATTGGTCATGGGAAGCAATTCTCTCCGATAGTATTTTATGGATCTCCTCATGGCGTGCCTCCCAAAAGGCCAACACGTATGTTATGGCGATTATTACGAGAGATATGTCCTGATCTCTCTCAAAAAAAGACATTGAACCTAAGGTATTGGTTTGTCAGATGCTGCATGTTGGTTATACCCGTTACACTTTCCATATGTCTACTGATTTACTTTTCTTTTACTTTATGTATGATTCGGAATGACTTAATCCTGCTTTGTGTTTGTATAGAAAGGAAGTTTGGATGACATTCCCTAGGCAGGATGAAGCAATGAAGTTTTCCAAAGGACAAGCAGATGTTCATGTCTTCAGCTATCAAGACCACTTTAATGGCCAAAGAAGGTTCCTCGTGTCTACTTATACAGAGTTCTGGCGAAGGTTTACTTCACATTCCTTTCTCATATGATTCATAATTTGCAACTAATTAGTAATATCCTTGTGTCCATATAATTGCTGACGACCATACACTCAGGTACAAGAATATGAATCCCAAATTCCGACATCATTATGAGGTTATTCAAGAGGTAATAATCTCGTGTTGTTTATATTCACTGATTTAACTAGCGAAACAATGTTGAGGTTACATTGTCTCTAATAGGTGCTTATTTGTTCTTGTTTGTTTTTTCTGGTCGTAATGTTTCCTTTTGCTTTCAGGGTTTACCATGCCATCTTTATTTTGATTTGGAGTTTAATAAGAAAGTCAACAAAGAAAAGAATGGAGAAGAAATGGTTGATCTCTTGATATCAATGGTTCTAGAAGCCTTACTTGAAAAATATGCAATCCAAGGAGACCACGATTGGGTTTTAGAACTTGATTCTTCAACTGAAGGTATGGCTTTTCTTCAGGTCTATTACTGTTATGTCTGTTGCCTATATCTTTGATGAGCTTTTGCTGTTTGCTTACATGAATTCTTTATCCTGTAGCTTTCTTACGCCTTCCATCTGTGTACAATTTTCTCTTTTTTCTGCCAAATATAATTTACTGAAGAATTTGTGGCTAATCCATGTATATTAACAGTTGAAGTTTGCTTTGGCACATATTGATTTGCACTTAGGGATCAGTATTGACTTGTTCAAATTAGATGGCAGTGGTCATTGGTGCTGTTTGTTGACCAAAACATTGGAAGTAGTGAATATAAAGATTGTTTGTCTTGTCTAATTTTCACTGAAATGCTTTGGTTGGAGGATTCAGTCCCCAAGACTTTATGCCAAGTGCTAAGGACTTCATCTTTGAACCAATGGACACCTGAAGCACTTACTATCATAACTAGTTAAGGATGCATATCACGGGATAGAGAAAAAAGATAACAAATTCTAAGAGATAATGGGAAATATGGAGAAACTACTACTAAAACATAATCCAAGATACAAAAATAATTTTTGATATATCTAAAAACATATTGTTAATTCCAACATCGTTTTACAGTAGTTTTTCTTTATTCGTTAATTTTTACAAGTAAAACAATTGTTAAGTGCTTCCATGGCATGAATTCTGATTTTTCCCATGTTAGGAATGACCCTTATTTCAGTATTTTCATTTGCAGATAAGTTCTCTCGTCATGTAATAATTTGCATTCCAAATGCTGCATTTAAGGACAACTCTCACGCCGGTGCATTTGTTTCAGAAGTAAGTCCGAGTATTTTCATTATTTTCAACCTTGGCTACACATAAATTTTGGATTAGGATGGTTTTCTTTCTATTATTTAGATTCAGTAAAATTATGAATGATTCATTATTAATCACTTTTTATGAAAATGTTTTTCTTAGCTGGTAAAAGGGAAAGTTTATAGTATTTAAGCAATGTTCTATGATATTTATTTTGTATAGCATCCAGTATCCACTATCAACCATTGCCACTCTAATGACATTTTACCAGATATGCTCAAGAGTTCAAAAAGCAAGGGCGAAAGATAAAACTTTTGATAAATTGATTGTAATGAAAGATTCTAGCAGCGAGGAATCTGCAGACCAACTTTTTGTGGATACTGCAGTATATTCTCGGAATCGTTGTTTCCGTCTTGTTTTCTCTTCAAAAGCAGGAAAAAGTTCAGTTCTTCTACCGACAAAGCGATTTAAGTGCAAGGACTTGGTATGGCAGTTTTCTTACTAATATTTATTATATGAATTATTCCATCAAAATAATGTTATTTGGAAGGGTTTTTCCTAGAAGAAAATTACATGAAATTTGGAAAGTTTAGTTTTAGTATTTGTACTTGCATCTTTAAAATGGGAACACGAAAAGCCATTATATGGACATAGAGCTCCTTTAAAGGTCATTATCATGATTCTTCTCTTAGACCCTGTGGGGTATTGGGTATATGATTTTTTTTTACCATGTAGAAAAGGGGTAATAACATGTATTGTTGTCAATTTCCCGTTGAAGAAAGTTGTAGGATCTTTCATTTCAATGAAAGCCAAAAATCTGCATTATCATGTGCAAGACAGTGTATATATGTCTTCATTCTGCCTTTTATTCATTTTGTGCAATTTTTTCTTCACTTAGTTATTTTCCTGTTTGATTTTGTTAAGTGACAGGGTGAAGAAGACATATTCATGGCTTCCTTGATATGCAATATTGATGTTGATTGCCAAACATATCTGGTCTGCAAAACAGACTTAGATTGTGTGAAAACTCTGCATTTTGATACAGAGGTAGATTTGGGCTTTAAATTTGTAAATCTTTTGTTGCATCAATTTTATTTCCTTTTGTTCTAATATGATGCTCGGATAATGTGCACGTATCCGAAAAGATGTGTTTGTTTGGGCCGTACGATTATTTTAAAAATAATAGAAGAATATACATATTTAAAAGTGTATAAAAATTATGAATCATAATAAGTTTATAATTGAAATTATGCATATTTATGTTTCATGCAGTTGTATTAGATATAGTTGCTTTAAAGGTGTGGACACTTCACCTATACATATATGTGAAGTATCTAAAACTATCGCTATCAGGTACAAGAACCAAATATAAATATTGGTAATTCATAGATTTAGATAATTCATTGATATACATCCATAAAACATTCTGTATCAGTGTAAAAAACAAAAATTGAAATATTCATTTTTGGTTATTATTTTCAATGGTGTAAAGTTTACTTTCTTTGTGTATAAAGTGTTATTATGTTAAATCTGTAGATTTCTACAAAATCTTTTATCCGTATGTTTGTTATTATTTTCAACTGTGTGAAGTTTACTTTCTTTGTGTATAAAGTGTTATCATGTTAAATCTATAGATTTCTACAAAATCTTTTACCCGTATGCACATACCCATAACTGGACAGCTTCCTTGAAATTTAAACTTTCATGCACTTAATTCCTTAATTATTATACGTATTTAACTTTGACAGGAGAGCAATAATGTTAAAAGTTCATGCCAAAATCTTCGACAATTTACGTTGGATATTGGCACAACTGATCTTTCAACTACATACTTCATGGGAAAGTCACCATTCCCATTTCTGGACAAATTTATATTATCTGTTGCCTCTGTCGGGAATATACCAGGTGATCCATGTCAGTTGTAATTTATTATTTCAAGCATGTTTTTTCCATAAGTAAATGGACCAAACATATATATATATATATATATATATATATATATATATATATATATATATGAATTTTCATGGTCTCATGTTGTCCCTGGATGTTTTCAATGTTGAGATTTCAGTATAACCCTGCTCATTGTGTTGATTTTTTTCTGCAATTATAGGAAACATTTATAGCTGGTATTTTTTATCGGAATTTAAACTGATGGTCTACAGCATGACAAAAAATAGATACTGTGAGCGAATTGGCAGACAGCATAAAAGCAATAATGGTAAATCCCCTGAAAGTGCTTTGTTTTTTTTTTTTTATCCTGAAAGGCTGGAACGGCTGTTTGGCCGTCTCTGAATGTTAAGTATCATCCCAAATGAATTTTTGATTTTTAGGGTAGAGATTCCTTGTATTTTGATTATGATTGTTACTTTAACGAAGCCAGGGATGTTTTTCTTGTTTCTGTTGTTAGAAGTGTGGTTGCACCTAGTCTTCAATTTTTCTGTGTTCTCTAGTATAGGATTGCAACATACTAATTTGATGATTTACTGGTCCAGTGATATATGTGGTTGATCTACGAATGGCGGTGTATTATCAGAAATGTCATGATCCTGACTGCAGAGGTTAATATATTTACAGTGAAGTTCTTGAAGACCCTTTTCACACTCAGTTCTTCATTCTCTCTTAACACGTTTATTAATTCATTTTTAATGGAAATAGGTTACCGGTCTCCGTCACGACCAATCCCAGTTCATGTGTTCTCCAATTCTTCAGATGTAATTGATTCATCCTTTGGGTTGTTAGATGGTGAACAGTTAGTGGATAATAAGTGGAGACATCAACTTGATGATAACAAAGAACAAAACTCTCTACAATATGATGACACTGTTGAGGACAACTCCAACGATTCCTGGTGGGTAGAAGCCATAAGAGTTGTTGAAGATATGGAGAGTAAGCAAACAAAGACAGAGCTAAGCACTATGGTTAGTAATTCTAAACTTTATTTGAACACTGCCATTTACATTACAATGGTCATAAGATTCCCTAGTGAGTTGTTGTTATCTTGCTCCACTACAGGACTAGAGCCCTATGCCTATTATTTAGACCGTGGTGACAGATTGTGTTTTCCAATATGATAGAATTTTGCTGGAAAACTATAGGGTGAGGGAGGATTAACTCTAAGTTGTGAATTCGACGAAAACGAACTAATCCAAATTGGTTCCATTGGGTATTTTTACTTATATTGCATTTTGGATTGTAAAGAATGGAGCTTGGTAGTTTTATTCAATCTAATTTGAGTTTGACATATTTATTCTGATCACTTATAAATTCTTTGATCACAATATAACGGAATTCAATTTAGATTTCATTTTATTTCAAAATTGACCCAACTTGACCTATGATAATCCTTTACGGTGACCTTTCTCAACGGGTCTTCAACTATTGAAGTAGGGTTATCTTTGAATTGAAACTGAGAATCAAATGGGTTATTGGAGAGGTGTCAACTAGCTCAGTTGGTGAAGTCCTTTGCAAGCGATTGTAAGGACCTAAGGTGAATATTACCTTTCTCTCATTTGGAGTAAACTTTTTTGACCCCTGGTCCCTCCTTGTGTGAGGATTTGTATGTGTTCCTGAATTGCTGTGTAAGATACATGGTGCATATAGAGAGAATCTTATTTTCTTATGAACAGATAAGGCACCACTCAAATGGAGAGTTTTATTTTTTTCCAAACAAAGCTTTCCACTAGACTGGCCTTTGTCCTAGATCATGATTGTACCAAAGATGTTTTATTTAAGTGGCCACATAATTACATGTACATAACCCTTAATATTATTCAATAAAATATCTTGAAGCAGGAGGTAATTGATGATGAAGATGAGGAGTGGTGGCTGGCTGTAGAAAATACTGCATCCCAGGCTGAACTGGCCACCTTCGGTCAACAAGAATTTTGCGCCATCTAAGTCCATTGAGTTGAAAGAATTTCCTACTTCTGGAATTAACAAACATCTTCAGGACTTGATAGCTGAAAACTCAGAATCCGCACGTTGTCCATACATCTGCTGCAAGCAACTTATGGATCCTGTGAACTGATAGAAAATGCTCTTCAAGAGGATTGACAACTGATTCAACACACGAGCTGTATGAGTTTGACTGTAAGTTTTAACAATTTTGCTGTATCGATGTTAATAATCAAGTTAGTTCTGCTAGCCATCCATTTCATGACTTTCATAACCTTAATGAAATAAATTGAGTTAACACGCTAGTTTTTTATTATTATCTTTCAAGTCTTCTCAATCAATTTCATTTTATAGCACTAAGCCGTTCCAGTATTTATAGAATTAATATTCAAGGTTTATATATTTGGGAAACCTTGTTAAACAAGATTTTAAAACAGAGATTGTATGTATTCTTGAAATATAATTAAATTTATTAGAAAATTGTAGCAAGGAATTGTTCTAACTTATGCTTTGGAATATCACGGGACGTAATTTTGTTTAAATTAATTTAATGAGTCTAAAACTTCTATTGTCTTTAGTATTTTTTTTTAGTCTCATTTGAAAAGAGCATGGCAAGATAACTATATCATAGTATATGCATATTTATTACCTGTTTATATGCAAGCATAAATGATTATAAAAACAAGTGCATAAATTGTTCCGAGCAAAAATAACAATTGTGTTGAGGGTGACTCAAGTTGAATCAGATAAGTACCAATTCCCTCTCTATACAATCTTCTTGAAAATATTCATCATCGACAGAATAATGACAAAGGAAATACCATGTTGAAACCGTTCACATCTCTAATGGCTGATAGAGTAATCTTCCTATTCAAATCATTGAATTTATACTTGAGCATCATTTTTAATGTTGAGAGACGAGTTCAAGTAATACGTAGATTTTCAACACCACGTAAAGGCCAAAATTTTCTGATAGTTAACTGGTTAAAACATTAAAATTGTTATTGAATTATTGTTAACTAGAAGGACAATGATAGTTATTGTTAACTAGAAGGACAATGATAGTTTAATCATTTTTTTACTCATTTTTAACCCACCTTTTTAATCACAGTTAGATCAATTAATTAAGTATAAAATATAATAATGATTAAATTATCTATAAAATAATACCAACTAAACGTAATATCATAACATTATTTTTATTGGTCTTGTTATAATCCGCTATAAAGCTGAATCTCCCTCAAAATATTATAACCGTTATTTCAATACATCGGATTCAAAATGGATATTAAAGTGTAAATAAAATATATAATAATACTTTAACTTAATTTTAATAAAATAAAATAATGTCCACTGACAAATAACAAGTTTACATTTAAAGTAAAGAACGAAATACAAATCAATGTAATATGGAATTATAAAATTCAAGATATAAAAATTATAAATTAGAATGAGTATTTTGTTTTATAAAAGATTAATAATTCTGAAAGTAATTATACCTATGTAACTTTTCTTAAATGTTTTTATTTATAGATGAAATATTTTATACTAAAAAAAAACTAAAATATGGTTGTCCAAATCGGTCTTTAAAGCAATTCTTAAAGTAGTTACCACATCAGTCATTAAATTAATGGTTAATCTTTAAGTAAAGAAAAAAAGAGAGACAATTTCTTCACCTACCTCTTTATTTTCTCCTCCACCTCATCTTTTTTAAATGTCATTTTACCTTTCTTGTTTTATTTTGTCTTCAATCTTCATTGTCGTACTCCATTAGTGACTATTGCTTTAGAAGTGAAGGTTTTGTAGGGGTAGTATATTCTAAATTCCACGATCTTATAATGCATTATGAATTACACAATTTGATAATCAATTTTGAATTGCACAATCTAAAACTGTATTCTAAACTACATCTATGTATTGCATAAACAATCTGAACTTGGAGATGCACGAAGTAGCCAAAAAGAATAGATTGATTGTTACTCAGAACCATGGAACACGTCCAGTTTTGAAGAACTACGTCATAATCGGCTTTCAACTTACACCATCTTTGTAGTTACATTCTCTACACAGTAAACTTTGGGTTTCACGGTGCCGGTGCCATTGAATTGACCATAGCACCCTTGAAATCCAGCGAGTTTAAGGCCACACTATTGTATGAGGGTCTAATGCCTCTAATTGTTTGTCCTGTACTTGCAGGTTTAAGATTAATCAAAAGAAAGTAATGAATAAAAAAAGTGTGGATAAGAAATCAACAGTTAGAACTAAGGAAGCAACTGCGGAAAAATTTACTTCCAACTAAAATAATAATTAAATGTAATCAAACTACATAACCTGATTGGCATCTACAACACGGGATCTTTTTCCCTGCCTTTCGCTTTTTATACACAATCATTGACCAAAGACATACAAACCATACAAAAATCACGTAGACAGTTTTAGCATTCATTTTGATGTGTTTGCTTCATTTTTTGCTGCTTCGGGTGAGTTATTGGAAATAGTATATCGTTGAGTTGTCTCTCAGCACTGTACTCTGATGTGGCCTGGAAATGTATTTTCAATAAGTTAAAATAATTGGGAATAAACTACAAGGAGGACATACATGGCAGAACAAATATAAAAACTTAAGAAATATAGAAGTATTTAAACTCATGAAAAACGACTTGTGTACCCTTTTCTTGAATGAAAATCTCAGTGTTTGAATCTGAGTCCCAGAACAAACTCTTAGGTCAAATCCGAGCGAGTCTACACAGATAAGTTGTGCTTCCTGCAATAAATTGCAATCAAAGAAAATGAAACAGACGACAAGGTAATGAACTTCATATATCATCGTTTTATTTCAAACCATAGATGTCCTTTCCTTAGTGACGGTTTCTCATTTATAAAGATTGTGGTGAGTACCATCAGTTATAAAATACTATCCACCGGATGCAGTAGAATAAGGGAGTGCATTAACTTGATGTTCTAGTTGAATCAAATGACAAAAGTATCAAAAACGGTAACCGAAGTATGCCAAAATTGTTTACAAAACCATTCACTGGTGGTGACAAATACTAAGTGGAAGATTTAGAGAAAACTTCCTTATAGAAGTGCTCTAAAGAAATAATTTTCAAGAGTTTATGTATTACCTCCACTTGAATACCCTTGCATCTCCAACACAAGGACTTAAGGGCTTGCAAGGTCTTTTCTCCATCAGCATTCAAACGAGATATGATTTTGGAAGCAGAGTGTGCAATAACATCAGGTTGGGCTTTCATGTAGTCTTCTACTTCAAGGACAGTCTACAAAGAATCAGAAGCAAAATTTACTTTTCAGAACAGGTGTAACTAACATACTTCACATTTTGACAATAGGCCAGGCAGGTCTAAAATATTCGTGCTTAATCATGGATAGAAACCAAGGAGTTGGACACAAGTGATTAATGTGCTGAACGCTAAGTTGAATTCGGGCACAGCCCGGATTCAATCCTTGGCAGAAACAAATCTTGGTCAGACTTTACTTCGGCTGAACCAGATTTGTCTAAAAGCCTTGAGGCACTAGTAGACAGTGTCAATGGACCAAAAAAATAACTTGAGACAATCAAATATAAGGCCAGTATCTATCAATTATTGTACATGTAGTTACTTTTTGCTGTATTATACCTTTTTCAGTAAAATATTCCATATTACTTAACTTGGTTAAGGTAGCAAATTGCATGGTAAGGCACCGGGATCAGTTAATATGAACAAGATGCATGAATTCATGTGGTTGTCTCCAAACAATCACAAGAAAACATACAAGTCAGTAAACTTACAGGTTGCCCTTGTGCAGAAAACACTTGAATTTTAATCATCTCCAATTTGTAAAATGGAGCTTCACTAATGGGGACAATACTATTCTCATTGTTTTCCACCTGCTGTGATGCATCATCTCCAGAAGATCCTGAATTAAGCACATGACCATTAATCACACCAATATTTTCCCCTTTACTTTCTATGGATTTACTTGTGTCGGTGTCACTGGATTGACCGGTAGATAGGTGCTTCTGTATCGTAGATTGTTCTTCAACAAAAGCAGCCCTTATAACCCCTTGGATAGCCACACAAGCCGGAGGCTGCTCCATCCAATCAACAGGATCATCGGAAGCAATCTATAATAATAACAATGAAGCCAATTGATACCATAAAACCAAGGAAAATTAATATATAAAGGATTTTAGAATGAGGTCTCTTAAAACCCCACACAAGGTCATTCAAAGGCATTGGTATAAGCAACATGTTAACAGTGATATCTACCTCAGCCAACTTTTTGGCAAAATACATCGGATGAGAAGATTGCATAGTCTCCAATTTTGCCCAGTCTGCAAGTGTTTCATCATCATCATCTTGTTCATCGTCATCTGTGAAAGCAGCCACCCATTCCTACAAACAACAATATACAAATGATGAATTCCTATTGATGGTGTTTATAGTTCAGAAATGAATATAAGCCTCAAAGTGATATGAAAAAAATCAGACCGAGTCATAATCTTCATTTTCATCTTCATCTTCATCCTCTTCATCACTGTCTTCAAAATCCTCATTATCCTCCTCGTCAATTTCTTCAATCCCAAAGTCAATTTCTGAAGGACCAGATAAGTCCATCTCGGAGATCATTTCCATGGAATTAATACCAACAATGACTTGCTACAAGAGGCAGAACAAACAATCCATAAACCAAACATTATAACATGTCATGAGACACAAATTTTACAATTATGCAACAGAAAAGGAGACTCAAATGAAAAGTGAAAAATAAGCTAAAAACGTAGCACACAAATTATGCAAAAGGATTGATTGCTTGTGCTTCAAATAGTATAATGAAACACAACAAGCAAGTAGTGTAGGAAACAAACTGATTGTTGAAGCGCAAAAGTTCACAAATTACATTTTCAACAATATAGAACGATCACCAAAAAAATGCAGGAAAATTTAGTTAATAGATAGTACATAAAATGTAATTCAGAAAAATCAGGCACTCAAATTTAAGTAAAATGAAGCTTTCCATTAGATAGATGTCTACATATACTGCATGCAGGAACAGTTAATGTAAGGCTCACTGTAGATATTTCAAACAAAAAATATATATTCAACGGCATTATCTGAAATGTTAGGCATGGCCATACCACAAAATTATTTTCTGTTGTTAGGGACTGCAGGACATCTTCACCGTTCTTCACTTGAAAGTATATATCTGCAATGCGTACAGAATTTAATTATGTGGATAAAGCTTCACAAGCCCAAGAAAACTAATACAAAATACATGACAATCACTGTCACTTACTTCCATGCTCATCAGTCAAATAAGGCAAATCTGGCCAAATAATATTTTCATGAAATTCATCACTAATCAAACTTGAGAACATCAGTGTTGCTTTGCTGTTAACCTAAAAATGATATACCGCAATCATCATTAGCTAGCAATCTAGTTGTGATAATAAGAATACATGCAACTGATAAGATTCTTGATATAGTTAGTTCTTCTCCCCAGTTCAGAGTTTTACCTAAATGAGTTAAGCCTAGGGATAAAGGACCCAAGGCTCACAGTTAATTACTACCAAAGAATTTCTTCTATAATTAAAATATTTAATAGAATAGAATATTTACATAGTTTTGGCATTACATTTTCAAAGATAAATTTAGGCATGATGAGTTTAATGATTTGGACCGGAATGAAATGATAATTCTTTTTAGGTTTAATTACTCATTTGGTTCTTGTTTTCGTCCAAAAATGTCCAGTTGGTCTTCCAAATTTTTAGTCTCAATTTGGTTCTAATTTATGAAAAATTGATGCAATTTGGTCCTTTCCATTAAATTTTTTGAAACGGATCAAAGATTTTTTATCAATATTGAAGTTGTTAATAAAGATGGTTTGTTTTGTTGATGTAATTAACATAATCCTAGTATCAATTTTGATGAAAAATCCTTGATCCGTTTAATAAATTAAATGAAAATGATCAAATTGCATCTAATTTTAAAAAGTTAGGATCAAATTGAGACTAAAAAAAACTGGAGGATCAACTTACTTTTGTACGAAAACAGAGACCAAATGAGTAATTAAACCTTATTTTTAATAAACTTCTATAACATTGATAAATGGTCCAGCTATTCTTCTGTACGATTGCAAGAAACCTTGTCAACTTTTGTACTTTCCATGTGTCCCAACAAAGCAGAAAGAAAATTATGGTGCGGTTCTTTCCAAAAGTTCAATTAACAGTTGGGCCCAAAAAAAGAATAGTACCTCACAAAAGAAAATTTATTTATTTATTTTACCTTATAACTAACTTCATACCCAAATATCAACCTAAAAATAAAATGATGTCTTCCTTTTCAAATTTTATATACATTATGAAAAATAAGTAATGCTAAATCAAACCTACAGAAGAGAACAGAACATTTTTCTAAAATGAAAGGGGGGCGCTGGCTATTTGTTTTGACATCTACTTCTACTATCATTAATTTCTTCATATATGATGAACATTACAGATTTTGGAACATAGGGTATTTTCTAGCAATCATTTAATTGAAACAGAAAGTTATTCTTTCTCTGTTGCCCAATTAGCACTAAAATGAGAAAACCTTACCAAATTTTACTTTCACCTTCTTTGAGGTTACATTATTGATTATCAAAATTAATACAACTGAGTACCTCAATAATTGTTCTGCTTGTTTCTGCGGCGGAAAGTGTTGCATCTTCAGTATTCTCTGACGATGACACTGCAAGTTCTTCAAATGGATGATAGGATGACTTCTCATTTTTCTTTATAGGATCCTGAGCTGAGCCCAGATGCTCTGATGATGCCCTAATTCTATTCTTTACAAGTTTGTTTCTTCTTGTGAATGGAGTGCCTGTGTATATTTTACTTCTTACCCTGTGTAATTATATTCATTTATCATACATTTCCTCTAAAAACGTTTGGTATTTCTAGACATGAAAGTTAGCCAAAATTTTCAAAATAAGCATCACAGATTAAACAAGAGGTTTCTGAATACATCAACACACTTTGCCAGATGTCTGCAGATTAAAGAAAAATATAAATTGTGAAAGTATGCTGCTTTAGGGAACTGCATCTGACATTGCTTCAAGACATGCACCCATATAGCTTTCTCAAGTAAACTACATTATATCTCCCTTTAAATTATGGCCAGCAGTCCATCCAACTGAATATTAATACTTGACATGTCATTCAGCACCAAATGTGGAAGTAGAGAATTTTTCAATCCCCATAGAAGTTGAAAAACAAGACTAATTCATAGTGGGCACCATTAACACTAGAACTTTGGCCATTCAAATATACTTTCATGTGTATGACTAGTAGTTTGAAGCATGGTAAACCCTACCCATTATTACCTACCCCCACCAAAGAATTCTTCCAAAAAGCAAAAGATTACTCTTAGAAAGGGAGTTTTAGGCTGAATTTAATTCACAAAATCGGCAGTCAAAGTAAGGTTTACATTTACTTATGTACTATAATTTGGTCATATCTTTAATCAATATTTCATCTATAACAATTACATCACATTACACCAATCCCCATTCAAGCATTACTATTGTCACTGCCATGTTGGATTGACAATCATGCAAATTTCACAAGAACCTCAGCAGCTGTAGTGCTTTTGACCTCTAATAATAATACTCCTAGCATGATAGCCAGCATGAACGACAAAAATGATAGTTATTTCATAGCAATTCCACTGAAAGAGAAAGTTCCAATCATCTCGATAACAACACAAGAATTAATGGTTTGAAATTGAAAGCAAAAAATGATTGTAGATAAAAATATAAAAATTGAATATTTGAGAACGTGGTTATTATTTGAAAATAAGCAAATAAGATAAAACCAGTACTTTCAATTAATCCATATACTTGGAATCTTATGGGTGAACACATTATCTCTCTAGATCTCATTCAGTTTCATTCCAAAGATTTTGGCGATCAAGTTTAAAAGTGCACTATATTGTAAATATTTTTCATTGTCAACCAATAAGAAATCATCTTTGATACGACATTTATAGTAACGATTACAAAAGTCACTATCGCATAAATCAACAATTTTCAATTATACAAAATCCATGATTGGATATTCTAATTAAATTCATTTGAGGTCTCCTCATTAGCAGCATCCTTCAACAATTATCCATTACTTTTGTAACCACAACACAAAAACTACTTAACTAAGTTCCACAATTCCATTCCATTATCATCAAACTACTTCTCTATGTCATAAATGATCATAAGAAGATACCAAACTCGTCATACCGAGGCACATCGAAACCGCAGCTGCATGCGAGCCGGCACGACGCAACATAACGCACACCGTTCACATCATCAGCACTCCACATTGAACGGTTATTATCTGCCAAAAACAGCTACTGAATCAACGAATACATAATAAATACTATTACTACATTCGAACTGCAAACACCGCCGTTTTTAATTAAAACATCTCACAGCATCATACTCAATGAGTCAAAATCAAAGTTAAGGTGAGTCACAGAAAGCATTCGACAAATAGAACCAAACACTTGAAAGAAAGAATATCAGCCAAAAAAATTCAACGAGCGAATGAATAACAACTACTGTTACTCCATTAGAACTCCAAAACACTGCAAACGCCACCGTTTTATCTCCAACGTCACATTCCGTGAATCAAAATCAACCGGTAAGGTGAGTCAGCGGAAGCATTCGAGAAACAGAACCAAACTATTGGAAGAAAAAAAAGAGAGAGATTAAAAGTTTAAGAGAGAGTACGAGGTGGCGCGGCGGCACCGCCGTGGAAGCGGACGGCGATGGGAGGCTCGATTATCATCATAGTATTTTTTTTATTGGTGTGGTTTTCTGTTGGCAGAGAATATTATGAGAGATCCATAGTGATTTGAAGTGGAAGAAGATGAGGCTTTGTTTTTTGCTATGCTTCTTTATGATCAGGTACGGACAAAAGTATTGTAAAGTTTCTACACCTGCTCAAGCGTCCTACTTTTAACGGGTCGATCCGATTTTATTCCGATTTATCAAGTTCATCCGGATCCAAGAAAAGAAAAAAAATGTTGGAACTAGTTTCAAATGCAGTTTCATAGCCTTATTACATCTATTACAGATTTTATCATCATTTTCTTATCACATTTATTATCATCAAACATTAAATTTTACTTAAAGTAATGTCCTTGATGGGAAAAAAAAAATACTAGAGTAACCACCTATTTTGGTCATTTAATCACTTTATTAAAATTTTAATGAATTGGGAAATTTTATGAGAATAAAAGTAGTAAAAAATAAAAATTATCTCTTAACTATAATAATGATAAGGAAGCATGAATAAGTTTTTTTTTTTTTTTTTAAACAGCGATAACTAAATGAATAAATAAAATGAATGACCCAAACGGGATCCGACCCATTTTTTACTAGTTGAATCGGTTCGGAAAACTCGCCCTATCCAACTTACCTAACCCAAGACCCGAATACACGCACGTGACACCACAGCCCTACCTTACCGGGACAGAACGCCGTCGTTTCGTGTCGAGCGATAAAAAATATCCATCCCAAACTCCTTAGCGGTATTTCACGTTCGTTGTTCTTCGCTTACAGTTATAATCTTAGTTTCTCTCTCTGAAATGGTGGAAAAGGGTAAGAGTTCAAAACGCTGAGTTTCGAAGTACCACAACACTGTGTTCAAGTGTATTAAGCCCTGGTGAGTTTATTTTCTTGTATCTCTTAAGTTCAATTTTCAGTGCAATTGCACGCTTTAATGATGACTGCTGAGTGGTTGTGATTGAAAAAGAATTATTAAGATGCGTAAATTTATGCTTTTTGTTGTGATATGTAATGCCTGAAGATGATGTTCTTGTTTAAGCACCATCTAACCATATGTGGCAAAGGCCCAAGGGTATATGCAAATGGTATTTTTAAGTGCTGTATTTTTCTGCTTAATGACCACTTGACTAGCTGTAACATAGAAGAAAAGTTTTTTCATTTCAAATAAGTGCATCAAGAAAAATAATTTCTCTGGTTTTCTGGTAACAAGTATTGTTTTTATGTATCTGTCACCTTAATTAACTGATTATGTTGTGGTACACTGAAACTGGGATATGAAGAATCTGCTAATAACAAAAATTGGAATCAGACACTGGTTAAATTGCTTTTATGTTTCGTGATCATTATTATGAAAATGGCAAAAATTTCCCACTGACACCAAACAGTCACTCTTATATTTTAGAGTTTTTCAGGTTCTCAAGATGCTTGCACTTACGGATTCTCCTCTACTTATCGCTAAAACATTTGAAATCATTAAAATACCAGCCAGTACACGGTGCACTGTGGTAAGATAAGGTCTATGATTATTAAATTCTGGAAACCAAAATTTTCAAGATTACATATTTTATCATCAAACGTTTTAGCTCTAGGAAATGAAACAGTTGGTGAACTCACCTCTATTTCATTTTTTTAATATCAGGTATGTGCTGCAAAAGGTCCAAGACCAAGGTATCCCCGAGTTTGGAAGACTAATAAAAGAGTTGGGACCATTTCCAAGGCTGAGAAGCTTGTTAAGTCTGTAAGTCCTTTTGTATGACACTCACTCTATTACAAGAGAGAAAATAGAGGACATTCAGCATAAAGCCATGTGTTAGAATAACACCACAGAAGCATGATTATACAGACTTATTGCATTCATTACACATGGTTAGAGAGTATTTTATTTCCCCTAAATGAGATATTCATGTCTATAAACTTAATTTATTACAATAAGATTTAAAATATGATGATTTGATTCTCAACATCCCCTTGAGGTGAAATGTATAAGTCATTTATGTACCCAACTTGTTACAAATACAATCAATCCATGACCCTCTCAGGAATCTAGTAAAGACATTTGTCAACTAGTCAGCAGAATTGACAAATCTTTTCATAATATCCCTTGCCTTGATCTTTTTCTCTGATGAAATGACAGTTAACTACCCAGCAATTTTATAATGCCCCTCAATTTCATAATTAGGCATTTTATTTGGAATCACTTAATGTACCTGAGAGTTTGAATAACTTCATCCCAATGGTCCCAACAAGGTGAATTTAAGAACTGACTTACCACACATTGCAAAAGCAATATCTGGACAAGTGATTGTGAGATAATTCAGTTTTGTCAACTAGCCTTCTATATTTTGCACGAACCATTAGGGCTCCCCGTGATCATTTAACAACTTTAAAATCAAGTCAGTATGAGTGTCTACTGGATTAGCATTGGCAAGGCCAATTTCTTGGGTCAAGTGCATACTTCCTCTGAGAAATTACCAAGTCATCCTTGATTGAGCAATATTGGTAATTGATCACTCCTGGTAATAATAATATCGTGCACATAGACAATGAGTGATCCCACATTGAAGCCTTCAATTGAGCAACCTCTTCAAACATATCAATGTCGACTTCAACCTGTTGATCCTCTCACAACAGCTCCTACTCCGGTTCTTGATGCCACAATAGAGGCCATAAAGATTCTTCTTCCTGTCATTATCTATACCAGTCTACCAGATCCAGTCCTTTCTTCTGACTTTTTTCCTAAATGCATTGGCCCTGGCTTTTCCAATCCCATTGGCCCAGACTTTTTTCCATATGCCCTAGTCCTGACCTATTTAAAATTCATTTGGTCGATTTTATCTCAATTTTTATGTTTTTTTTATTTATTTATTTAGGGGTTAAGTAAAGTATAGCCTTGTTACATTTTATTTCCTCCCAAACAAAAATAAAAAACATAAAAATTGAGATAAAATCGGAGCATGTGAATCTGGAAAAAGTCATGGCTAGTGTATCTGGGAAAGAAGTCAAGGCCAGCAGTGCATATAGAACAAAGCCAGAGAACAACAACTACAAATCCAAGTGGCAAACAAAATTAGGCATAGCGGAAGGGGTGACTAAATAGCGTTCCAATTTGCTTTGTTTAAGGGAGCTCAGCAAAATAGTGACAAAACACGTCTTAAAGAATGGTACTGCATTGATACCATGTTACAAGAGAGAAAATGGAAGCGTATTGAGCATAAATCTGCATGTCAGAATGCACCAAGCAAGCATGATTGTATAGGCTTATTGCATTCATTACACATGATTAGATTATAGGATAGTGTGTTTCCCCTAAATGAGATATTCATGCCTACAAACTAGATTTATTACAATAAGATTCAGAATAATATTATTTGATTAGCAACACCCTATCCATTACTGCTGTTAATTTAAGCTTCATTTTTTTTGTTTTATCTGGGAAGTTTGGGCCTTACATAATTCAGAAACTTTTGGACTAATTTTTCTTGGTTGGTTTGTATTTCTGAAATAATATTTTTTCTCTGTCTTGTACAGATTAAGGAACTGTCAAATGTCAAAGAAGAAGTTTATGGAGCTCTTGATTCCTATGTTGCTTGGGAACTAGAGTTCCCTTTAATAACAGTAAAAAAGGCGCTCAAGACCCTAGAATACGAACGAGAGTGGAAGCGTGTAATACAGGTACTTCTAAAATAGTAATGTAATCTTTAAATATTCTTTATTTTGTATGCTTTCTTTCTCTAGAGTTGCACTGACCCATTGCTTTGATATCTCTAAAAATATATGTTCTGCCAGAAATTAGTATTTTCTGATGTTATTTATATACTTATTTATTATTGTTTCCCTATTCTATGAATGGCGCTTTTGTAGCTACATTCCATCTGGGGTTAGCCTTTGAACTAACATCCGATTGTGCAAATTACACATGGTACTGTAGGTAACAAAATGGATGTTAAGCAAAGGTCAAGGAAAGACAATGGGAAGCTATTTTACATTAATTAATGCTTTAGTAAACGATGACAGACTTGATGAAGCTGAAGAGCTTTGGACAAAGTTATTAGTGCGGTATATGGAAAGTTTGCCTCGTAGATTTTTTGATAAAATGATATCTATCTACCATAAGAGGGGCATGCATGAGAAGATGTTTGAGGTATTATGATTTTCAACTCTATTAATTTAAACTATTTACTCAGTAATATTACTAAGTAATAGTTGTCAACTTAACATGTCCTATATTAATGAGTAGAAGATACTTTATTTGAAGTTACTTCAGACTTAACACGTCATGGATATTCACTTCTTGATTTCTGCTGCAGATATTTGCAGACATTGAGGAGCTTGCTATGCGACCTAGTATATCTACTGTGTCAATGGTTGGAGAAGCCTTTCTAGAGCTGGGTATGCTAGACAAATACCATAAGTTACATGCAAAATATCCACCACCTCAATGGGAATATAGATACAGCAGAGGAAGGCGTATAAAAGTCAAAGTGCAACCTCCATCTAAACAGGTCAACACATACATAGAAAGTCTTGAGAATGTTGAACAAGACTCAGACTTAAACAAGAATTATGAATCTTCAGAAGAGACTTCGGGGATAATTGAAGATCAACAACTCAGACATGATAATGATGTAACAATATCCACGGAACCTGAACAAATTTCAGACATAAACGAGAATTATATATCAGAAGACACTGCAGAGATAATTGATGGTGAGCAACTCAGGCAGGAGGCCGATGTAACATCCAGGGAACTTGAACAAATTTCAGACAATTCATATCACAGTATGGAAACTATTTCAGATGTCTAATGGGAGAAAGAGGATATAACATCTCTGTCAGATGAGTTTCTGTTGGCAGTTAATGTTATTAGTTGGAATCGTTGTTTCCATGTCCATCTCCAACAAGTTGTTCGAAGGTTAGAGTGAAGACACTCTAGAAGTAGAACAAGCGAATCATGTTTTTAAAATTTTCACAATGTGAGATTGAGAATCTGCTAATGGCCATTTCATTTGTCGATGGCAAATACACCATTTAACATACCTGCAATCAAAAACCTCAGACATCCTGCAATCGAAGAGCCAAAGATGGAGGATCTACCAAGCCAGTATCAGTGCATAATTAAAAGTGGGTGCTATGACTTGAAATTTTCCTAGATGCATGACTTTATATCGAGATTGGGTGACTGTTGGTGTTGAATTGCTGCTCATATGTATTTTATTAAAGTTCTAATTTATGGATAATTTTTTCAGAATCCTGACCACTACGATGCGTGATAGTCTTGGACTATTGGTTGCATAAATTTGTTTACCATGGATAAATTTTCCTTGTCTATATAATATTCTAAGTTTGTCCTCATACTCTACTATGCATCACGTCTAACAATATGTCACAAGATGTTTGTTGTGAAATCTATCTTATATATTTATCTAAAAGATAGAGAATATATATATATATATATATATATTGTTTCCATACATTGTAGTTTTACAGAGAACCCATTATGATGATAATTTATTAAACTCGGTAATTGTTTGTTTGAAATAAGTTTTTATCACGAAAGACATGGTCCTCTCTTCTTTTATAAAATTCACTTTAAATCACCGAACAGTTTAAGATGTGTGCTTCAACTAATCCTAGTTATATGATTATATTGAACATTAAGTTTTTAATTTTAAGAAAATGAGATTGACTCAGATGCAACTTGTTGGAGCTTAATTGCATTTGGACAAAGGAGAGATAATGGCTATGGTGGGAAAGCATAGTTTTGTCCGGCTCATCCCTCCTAATGACACTCTTTTCTACCAAGGTACCCAACATACTCTTTTCATCCCCAACATTGACATTTTTCTCCCTTCTCTCACCCTCTTTTCTCCAAGTCATTTTTTCACTCCTTTTTTCTCAATTTCATCTCCAATTTTCATATATTTTAGAGTTTGATCGCTCTAATTTTTATCTATTTCAGAATTTGATCTTACCATGGAGCAATTCAAGAGCTAAGGAACATTATAGATTGACTGGATTTTAAAATAAAGTAAATTTCTATTTATTCTATAAAAAATTCTCTCTCTAATTTGTATAGTGTTTTAGTCATCATTCTTAATAAAGACAATTGAGAAAGGTGATATTTTTAGCTTATTTTATCATGTACTAATTTCTGTCATGTTTGGAATACTTTTCTCTAGGTCTTTAGTTGTGAGTGACTATGTTTTCAATTATGTAAAGTTTAGGTATGATAAAAGCTATATTCGAGTAAGGAAAGCCAGTAAGAGGTAGAATATTACTGATTCTAGTTTATGATGATGGTGATGATAAAATTTTGATAAGTGTCTAAGATATTGAACTATGTTTGTAAAGTAAGATTGAACTATTTTGATAGAAATAAGATTGGGTAAATGTCTTGATCTGAGTATGGCGTATTAAATTGAGTAGATTTTGAGTTGAATTAGACTCATTTTGGTATAAGAAAAGGGTAAAATGGGTATAATAGATCCAATAGACCCATATAATACATTTACATCATATTTTGAATTGAGGAGTTTTATTGGTCGATATCTCACTTACAAATTCATTTCTTCAAAAAAATAAAATAAAACATATTGAAGTTGATTGTCATTTTGTTTGTAATAAAGTAATAACTGACATCATTTGCCCTTAATGTGTTCTTACTAGGATACAATTAGTAAATATTTTTTTACAAAGGCGTTGGGAAAAACACAATTTGAAACTCTTTTGCATAAATTAAACATTCAAAACCTTTGTGTTCCAACTTGAAGGAATATTGAGATATTATCATTATAATTATTTACTTTATTTTATTATTTTATTATTGATTAAGAGAAATATTCTTAACCTATTCATGGTTATAATTATGATTATATTTATAGACATTTTTAATAGTTATAATTTTTCCTTTAAGTAGAATCATGTAATATATATATATATATATATATATATATATATATATATATATATATATATATATATGATGACATGATAAATAAAAATATATGAATTTTTTTGGTATAAAACTTATTAGAACGTGAATGAGGATTTTCATTCCAAATAACTCTTGACTTTATTTTTTTTCGATGACCCATTTTGTCGATTGATGAGATAAGTAAAAGAAATGATATGTACACGTTTATTTTAGGCTTTATTTACTTTATTTTTTGATAATTCGACATCAAAATATAAGTACAAATAAATTATTTTCTTAAGAAAGAAAGGCTTGTATCATTTTGTTCATGATGATATTTTACAATTTGGAACAAATTAAAAATTTTCTGGTTAATAAGAGATCTAAATGCTCTTCATTACATATACATCGACATGTGAAGGAGAACTCCAAGCAAAGAGCCAAAAAAATTTTGTAAATTTTTGTGGGAACTTTAAATTTGCAATCCTCATCCAACTTTGAAGTATCCTAATGGGAAGTGCTATTTTAACAAACATTGATAAAACTTATTATAGAAAATTTTGATGTTGCAAAAAATATGGTGTGGTCAATTTGAATTTGAAAACACAAGAAAGTATAATATTTTGGTCGCAAACTTCCAACCAAACTTTTGTTTAGCATGCCCAAACAAAAATTATGAAGATCATGAAAATCAATTCCTTCCTACTCTTTAGTCATTATCAATCTGAGTTCAATAATGAAGTCCAATCCAAAAGATTATTTTTCACACCGGCCTTACTAAGTCATTTTCTTTGTTAGGAATTTTATAAAATTTGAGTCTTGTTTATATGAAATTAACATAAAGTGTAATAATATATATGATAATTTTTTAAAATACATGATAACATATTAAAGAAAACACATCTCACAAAAAAGTGCTGAAGTTTTAAAAGAAAATCATTCAATCAACTTTTAGAATTGTCTCCTAACATTTAATGTATGATATACTATAATAAGAGAGTTAATCAATATAATAATACTAATGTTCACAAATAATATTATCTATATTTGTTTAAAAAGTTAGTCTCTCAAATTTTAAAATTTTATTTAATTAAAAAAAATCCAATATTTTTTTAAGACAAAATCTGATATATCTAATTAAATAGATTTTGATAATCTTTCCCTTCAAATATGTTTTTCCTTTTCCCAGTTAGACTTGAACTAAATATCAATACCCCAAACAACTTAGTTCAATGTTCCACAAACAATTTGCTGATTAAAATATCATAGTATGAATTGATGTAAAGTTAACTTAACCTATTTTTATCGTATCACAAAAATAATATAATTATTTTAATCACTTATTTAATTTGAATAAGGTACACATCTTTCTTAGTTTCTATTTTCAAAATCAGACGTTCACAATTGTTATTATTTATGCAGGTATGATTTTTAAATATACGTTATATTATATTAATTATATTATATTAATAGGTGATGATAATATAATGTTATTAAATTAACATATAAAATAAAATTATATTTATTAAAAATAATGTGAAATATATAAGAAAAGATGAGAGAATAATTGTTGATAAATAAATAAAAATTAAAAATAACGATCAATTTTCAAAAATTTAATAAATAATTACATTTTAAAGGATAAAATTGATAGTTTGAGATGTGGATACAAAATAGGGAATTCTCTTTATATATTATTATAATTATTAAGTTAATATATAAAATAAACTTATATTTATTAAAAATAAAGTGAAATATATAAAAAAAAGTGAGAGAATAATTGTTGATAAATAGAGAAAAAAAGTTTATAAAAATAACGGTTAAGTTTCAAAATTTTAATAAATAATTATATTTTAAAGGATAAAATTGATATTTTGAAATGTGAACATAAAAGAGAATATCTCTTTATATATTACTAAGGAACACACAGGCGCGACAGCACGAGCACTTGTGTATCCGCAATTTTAAATTTTTATAAGATCAATAATATTTATTTTTAAAATATATATAATAAATTTTTAACTTTTAAAATAGTAATTAAAGATAAAATTGGAAAATGAAAAGTGGACACAAAAAGAGGAATCCCCTTTATGAGTTGTTATAGATTATATGTTATAAATTATTTATTTATTTTTATTTTTAAAATATTTAGAAGAAAATAAAATAAAGGTCACATTAGCGTGAGCTCTTCATCCTTTGAAAATAACTGATTCCTCGACACTCTCCCTCCGTCACTCCCTCACCTCAAAACCCCCCATTCCCAACCCATACTTCATCCGTCGATGCTCACTGCATGGCTCTTCCGTCAGAGCCTCACCGCCGTCGCCGCCACCACAACAACCACATCGCCACCTTCCTCCAATCCACTGCCTCTAACTTCGCATCTCTCTTCAATCCCCCAAACCCTCCGTCTCTCACGCTCCCGCACCCGCCCTCTTCACTTTCTCTCCCTCTCCTCTTCGCGCCGCCGCTCTCAGCCTCAAACGCCCTCGACTCCACCGCGAGCACCGCCGAGCCCGCGCGCCCTGCCGCGAAATCGGTGAGCGTCGCTCGGCTAGGCGCCAATGGGAAGGGCGGCAGCGGGGGGCCTGCCTTCGTCGGGCAGGTGTTCAGCATGTGCGACCTCTCCGGGACGGGCCTCATGGCTGTTTCCACGCACTTTGACATTCCCTTCATTTCGAAAAGGTTCCTCCCTCTTTTCTAGGAATCGTATTATTTATTCTTGGTCTTTGGAATTATTTCGAGATGAAAAGAAAAGGGATTGTTAGTTCCTGAAAGTAATGGTTCGCGAAATTTTTTCTTAAAATTTCGTTTTGAATTTCAATTTCAAGAATGGCGTTTTTCATTTTGTTTGCAGTGGGAGACATATAAATGTTGAATCCATTTTGGGGTGGATTTGACTGGTAGGACCTACGAAGAGAGAGACAGAGAAAAAAACTGAAAGGTTGAGAGAAAAAGTGATAAACGTGACAAGTGATGTGGTGAGAGTGGATGAGAGGTGGGAAGAAAATGAAGTGGAATGAGATGGATGATAAACTGATTATATGAATATAGTTGTTAGTCAATGGAAACATGAAACATTTGAAAACAGAAAAAGAAATGAACAAAAAGTAGCATTTTATAATCGAAGATGAAACAAAAATCTACACTATAGAACATTTTTTCTGATAAAAACTGTCTAGGACTCGTACAAGTATTTGGAAGAACTTATTTAAGCTCATCTTGCGGCGTAAGTATTTGTGAAAGTGTCTTGAGAAAGCTAATGAGAATAAAATGTTATCTGCACCAGCATATTTCAATAAACTCTCTAGATGCATGTTTGGATTTATGTTTTGGCACAGTATAATTGCGTCAACTCTGAAGCTTAGTATTTATATGTAAGTCTTTTATGTGATACATGCTTGATAAGAGTTTAATCAAGTATATATAGCCGAACACAACCATATCATATGTGATGCTTGAGTTTGGTTGCACTTAGTGATCTTACTAGCTGAGATGCTAAGAGTGAAGATGTGATTCTTGTGAGATAATTCCTTACTTGTGTAGCAAACGTGGGACATCTTGCTTAAGCTTTGAAGAAGTTTAGGAGTTGCTGATTATAGATTCGTGAACATTGAAAGGAATTTTCAGCAAAGATAAAGATGCTTGGTTGAAATTGTTAGTCATATAGATCAAGCTTTTACGAACTTTATTTTTTCTGAAGATATGAATTTTCACCTATTATATATCATCTGCAGAACCCCTGAGTGGCTGAAAAAAATATTTGCAGCGATCACCAAGAGTGAGAGAAATGGCCCTGTATTTCGCTTTTTTATTGATCTAGGAGATGCAGGTTAGATATATAAATCTTATGAATTTCTCTAGTCTTTGTATAATTGTATGTTGTTGCTTTACCAATCCATTTCTTTCTTATGATTTGCTTCAAGGTTGTTTTGATCAATATTCCTATCTAGTTTTTTATATAGAACTTGATGAAATTTATGTTTATGATGATATATATAAATAGTACTGTGTCCTTTAACCGTACCAAGGCTGATTAGCATTTGAATGTTCTTTAGTGTTTCAAATAGAAAAGAAAAACATTTTGCTTGGGTGGATTGAGGAACCTAAAAGTAGGGAAGAATAAGATATTAGATATCCTCTGTGCAACTCCAAAAAAACTGATACAAGGAAAAAATAAAATCAAGAATGTGACAAGGCTGTCCAATCTATGCATATCTAAAAATGGCAACTAAAATTAAAGTGGCCATGTACTGCACACCAAATAAAAGCCACAAAGCAAGTGGCAGATTGGCACCTTCGACGATGCAATCATTTGGGCCCAATCAGTTGTTATCTTCCTTACTTTTACCATATTGTTATATGAAGCCAACAAAAACTGTTCCAAAGTGAAGGGACTAATAAACTGGGCGTAGATGCCCCAAGAATCCTAAAGGATTTTTCCATACATATAGCTACCTGCAATGCAAATATACTGGCCTACTGTGTCCGATGGTGATCTCATACTGACTAATATATTCCCCTTAACTCAGTATATATTTTGTATGTTCCCATTTATCCTTGTTAGCTCCCTGCTTGTCCATGAATTTACTCTATTAACATCTTTAGCTTGGCTAATGTTAATATCTGATCAGTAATTACTTTTTCACTTGTTACTGATATTTTTAATGGCATTAGTTTCATATGTCAAAAAGCTGAATATTCCAAGTGGTGTGGTCGGTGCCTGTCGTCTTGACCTGGCTTATGAACATTTCAAGGTACTGTTGGTTCTATGTAATGTAATAATGATGAGGTTGTTTAGACATGGCAAAGCATGCAGATTTATGTTCCTAATTATGGAATTTTGATGTATTAATCTTCTTTCTTAGTTTTTTCTTTTTCGCTTAATTTATAACATTGTACATTACACTTCATTCAGGAAAAACCTCACTTGTTCCAGTTTGTTCCAAATGAGAAGCAGGTATTATTAGATTTTCATTTTTGCATATCTTCCAGTTTTATTCACGGCCTTCTGTATTAATAATAAATACATCCCCATTAGGTCAAGGCAGCCAATAAACTGCTGAAGGCAATATCACAGCATGGTGTCAGGAAAAAGGTTGATGGGGTTCCTGTGTTTAGTGCCGAGAACTTAGATATTGCAATAGCAACTACAGATGGGATTAAATGGTGTGTGTTTCTCAGCTTCTTTCTTGTTTCATGTGAACTATAGTTTTTTTACCACAACTTTTTATCTTTTTGATTTGATATTTAATATCAAACAAATAATTGTTTTGGATTTTCAATGGATGGATACCTCTCTTTTTTTATTAAAGTATGTAATTCAACAGGAATCTCTGTACTTGTTTCTTTTCCAATTGTATATTGACAGATTTAATATGATTTTGGTCAGTTTTCAATCGTCGGTAATAGTAATAATGTTGATTTGCGATATGCTATTTGATTTGTTAGGTTTTGTGTTTACTCTTGATTATTTATCTCATTATGTTTCATTGATACCAAACTCTTTAGATAAAAAAACGTTTCTACCAAAGCGTGGAACTGAATATATTACACTTACATTGTTTCTTTGTTCAATCAGGTATACTCCCTACTTCTTTGATAAAAACATGCTTGACAATATTCTCGAAGAAGCTGTTGATCAACATTTCCATACCTTAATCCAAACCCGGCACATGCAGAGGCGGCGGGATGTGGTTGATGACAACTTGGCCGCAGAAGTTATTGAGGAAATGGGAGATAGTCTTGGGGAGCCACCAGAGGTATGATGAAATTCATGAAAAAATAATTTTGTTAAACAACATACGTGATAGAGAAAGAAAGTTTTCTTTTTCCAGCGGTAGTGCTAAAGAATCTAACAGATGGAGTTGTGCATAGCTAGCTATAGTGCCATGGTGGAGCTGAGTAGTGGCAGAGCTGATTAGCTCCTGGCCAATGGAGCCCTTCGTGGTTGTGTAGTTCATGGTTGTGACTGTAGTAGCCCTTGTCGCCAGGATTGGGCCTCTATTCTGTTTTTTCTAATTTGTCACCTGTCTCTTGATTTGGCGTTTCTCTCTCACTTCTTTACCAGCCATCTCTGGCAGTATTTTGTGACCATCTTGGGGGCGTATTCTGCAGTTGTTTGGCCCCTTCTTTTCAGAACTTCTGCTCTTGTCTAGGGTTGCAGAAGGTTTTCTAGAGAAGAGAAAACGATTGGAATTCTGGGAGCGGGTGGCATCAGAGTGGCTGATGTGAAAAAGTGATTAGGATTTTTTAATCCCTAAAGTCAAAGAGTGTTCGGCCCAAGTCCAAATTTGGCCCTTCTATACCCAAAACTGTCCTATAAGAAATTCTGTAATGTTTAAGAATATTTGGAAAAAAAAATATGGAGAAAAAAACATGAATACATAATTATGTATAACATAGTTATCTAGTATTATATAATAGAGATAAATATGTAACATTAGTCTTTTGGTGATAAAACCTCGTAAAAGATACCTTTATGCTACAAATAGACACAATACAAAAAATGAAGTTAATATACTGCAAATAAAGCTTTCAAGACTTTTTACACAAAAAAAAGAGTTTAAGCTTAAAACAAATTTTCTCAAATCTTTAAGTCAAGTGAACAACTTTAGATGATATATAATAATTTGATAGTTCGTTAGAGCATAAGTTTAAAGGAGTTGTGTTCAGAAGCTTATGAGATAAACATGGTAATATGTAAGAGTGGAATATGCAGCACAACATTTTGTCCTAGTTCTGCTACAAAAAAGGCTATATTTGCTTTCTTATACATGATCCACTGATGCTAGGGACAGTATTCTGAAAGTGTTATATTTTAGAATCCTGTCTCAGTGACTACTTTATCCAGACTTCAAATCGTGACTTTTTGAATACATTCAAGAAAAAACTCAGTAACATAAATTTAAAAATACTTCAAATTCAATATAGCAGGCCCTATCAATTCAAAATCCTATTCAAGATGGTCTCAAACTCAACAATTAAAGGCACCCGAAATGATCTGTGTATAATAGAAAGGTTGTTCTGAGATACATCATGTAACTTGTTCCTGAAAATAAGAGTTGTGCTCAATGTTTCATTCATTATATTTGTTTAGAAAGAATGAACTTGAGTTATACATAACATTAATATCTAGTTCTATTTCTCTTTAAAAAGATGGATTATCACTGTTGAATTTTTCCTGATAGGTTCAGGAGTTGCTTGACGAAATGGGTCATCCTAGTATACCACTAAGTGTTATTTCAAAAGCTGCCGAACTCCAGTTCCACTATACTGTTGACAAAGTATTTCTGGGTAATAGGTGGTTGAGAAAAGCAACAGGCATACAACCTAAATTTCCGTATTTGGTTGACTCATTTGAGAGAAGGTATGTTTTATATATTTTTTTTTAAGCCTTTGAAACTGAAATGTATAATTCGTTGCATTTAACTCCTGTCTTTACTTCAGTAGTTTCCTTTTCTAGAGTTTTCTTGCATTAAAAAAAAGTTTTTAGCAAATCTTGCCTAAGAATTAATAATATTTATACTAACTCAGATAACTTTGGTTGGATATGTAATTATTTTTTCATAATTTAATATCCAGGTCTGTTGTACATAGGTTAAACAGGGAAATCAAGAGCTTCCTTATTAGATTATTATATATATATATATATATATATATACACACACACACATTCAGTTGTTTGTGCTGTGCATTGACTTTACCATTGCACCTGTGGAAATGTGTAAATTTGGTTCAGATTTTGTTAAACTCATATCATTGATTTGTTAGGCTCCTCATCTAAATAGAGCTTTTTTTGTCTCAACCACCAAGAAGAATGTTCTGTCACTGCTTAAAGAATCCTTTCCTATTATTTATAACTGTAGAAATGCAGTATGGACAGGATTATGGAGGGATTTAAATTGGGAAGCTGTTGTCAGTCATCCCCGTTATCTTCTCTAGAATTTGTCTGCGAAGCCTTAAAATCCACTTATACATGACACGCTTAGTGTAAGCTCAGTTTAAGCTCAAATTATCCATAAATATTTATTTTCAAGCTTGAGATGCAAGTCCCAGGTGTGTTTGCAAGTCCTAGGTGTGAAGAATGTGTTGAAAATTTTACATCAAATAGATATATGTCAAATTAAAGTATGTAAATAGGTGCAAACCTTTACCAGTTCATTTTGTTAGGTTGAGTTAGACTCAAAGAATTAATGCTAGAAAAGATACATGATAAAAGCTGCATTTACATATTGTACTCCTTGCCCTATGCTACCGAAATGAATGTTGTGCCCTTCAAGTTTCTAATGTAAGGGATTGCAGTAATTAATTATAGTGATAGAGTCTAGCTTCTAAGGAAATATTGAAAGAATAGTAAAAACAGGATGGCTCCATGCCATCGACTGATTTTAAAAGACACATCTTATGGAAAATATTACAATAGTTGGACAAGAACTCTCGTGCTATTGCTTACTATTTCAGTTAATGATGACAGTGATTCACAAAGTGCTACGAACAAGTTAAAAGGTGCCATTTTGGCCACCTGTTTTTGTGGATCATATGCTGCACTTAACTTGTAGTAGCCAGAGCATAGCCAAAATTTACTAATGGAGTTGCATCATTCTGAAACCATTACGCTAGGAAACTCATGTAAACCAACATCCCCGTTGACAAAGAGTGCAGCTTCCCCTTGGCATAAATGAGCATATTTACTGAAATGGTCTACTGCTACCAATTTAAAAAATCTGTTCTTTTGATCATGGAACTCATAAAATCCATCGAGATATCTTATGATCCCATCCCATACCCCTCAAATTTGAGGGAGAGCGTTCTGGATGGAATGTTTTCCATATCTTCAGTTGTGTTTCCTTTGTATTTTAATTTTAAATTTTAAAGTTTAAACAATTCAAAGAACTGAACTAGGTGCCTTCCCATTTCAGTGCATTGTTCATTTTTTCTTCCGTTAACCATAGCCCAAGTACTGTTGCTTGATCTGAAATCTTGACTGAAAAATGTTTTGGGTACTAATTTCATATGTTTAGAAAGTGTTGTACTCGTTACCCTAGCTAAACCCTCTATTTTCATGAATTTATGTTTTGCATTTGAATAGCAGCTGAAACTCCGAAATAATTTTTGTAATCAGTTGACTCCCGACCATGTTAATAAATGAGTAGGAAGCTTTATTCGACGACTTAAATCAACTTTACAACTGATTAGAGATTAATCTACAAATAAGCTCAAACAACTGAAAATCTCGATAATATTTCAATTTTAATATAACAGCGGACAATATCAAACAGAACTTTTAAAGTTGGATGTTCAATGCTTTGTAACATATATTTGTTATCCTGCAGAAGTGAAGCTTCTTATCTGAGAGCTACCGAGTCAAGGCGTTGCCTTGAGAACCCTGAAGTGGAAGATGATAGGAAAATTTCTGAATGCATAAACTCTTCTAATTGCAGTTTGGATGATAGTTTCAGACTAAATCTACCATTTGGAAATTGGTTTCATCACCTATGGCCAAAACAGTGTGATGAAAGAGCAGGATCATCTAAAAAAGGTGTAAATAAGGAAGATACGAAAGCAACCCCCTTTCTTCCAAAAGTTACAATGGTTGGTCTCTCTACAGAGGAAGCAGGCCAGATGAGCAAAGCAAATTTAAAGAAGACAATGGAGGATTTGACGAAAGAGTTGGAGAAGACAGAGCTAGATAATATGTCAGGTGGTGACTGTAAAGAGGGCACAATGGAAGATAGGGATCCACTATTTGTGGCAAATGTGGGCGATTACTATTCTAGTTTGGGAAGAGCAGGATCTCATCGCTGGGTTAGAGGAGGAACCAACTAAAACCTTTTTGTCACAGAAATTCTTTTTCAGGTTATCTATTAACATGTTACAGTGTTCGAGCTAAAAATAAATCTCGTTTGCGGTGAATACTGAAAGTGGATGGATCAAGCTGGAGATTATGTCTTTGATCGATGTTGTAAATGATATTTTTTGTAATTCATCAGTGATGCCCATTTTGCTCTGGGAAGTTAAATAAAACTGTTACAGAATGACATTAACTATGTATAAACTTGATTGACCCTACGTAAAAGAAAGTGATAAATCAATGTTGTCTTCATTTTTGGACTATTTGGTCATGGTTTTCTACGTCTGGACAAGAATTAAAATTCTGCTGCTTATTGTATCTCCCTCAAAAAATTTTAAAGGTTAAATTTTGGAAAGTTAATATCAATTAATTTTTACGACTTAGTTTGTAGATATCCAATTTTAGTTGAAGAAGTTAGTATTATTATTTTTGTATTTCTAGTTTTCCGAAAGTGCTTATTAAGAAAAGAAGTCTTAATAAGTTATTAGCATCTATTTGGTTTTCTATGATGAGGGTTTAAATTACTGTTCGAAATTAAATTGGAAATTTAAGTTGTACATAGAATTAGGGTTCACTAGAAATAATAACAACAATACTTTTGTCATAAAAAAACTCAAACAAAACGTCTTTGGTCTTATTATAAATGTCCTTTTTTTATATTTACAAATAATACATGATTATGTTTTGTATGAAAATTCGGATGAAAATTTTCAGTAAGACCCACCTTTTGTATTAAATATTTTTCAGATATGTAATTGAAATTTATTATAGTTTAAACTTATTTTTGGACTGAACCAATATTATTTGTCACCGGTTTTAGACTGATTTTAAACGAATTGATTATTTATCAAACGGTTTTTAAGTCAAATTAACATTATTTAATGTTAATTGGACAAATTACTAAAAATGCAACATTGTTTGGTAAAAAATTGTACGCAATTTTCTGGTGAAATAAAATATTTAACTATTTTCTTAGACAAAACTGAATTAAAATGGCAATTTTTCTATTAATTTCAAACAAAAAAAAAACATTTATCCGTACAATCAATATACCCGTATATTCTTATATTTTGAAATCTCCCATAACAAAAATCTATTCAAACAAAGCCTATTTTTTGAAAAATTCAAAATGTTCAAACAATATTCAAATAAACTACACAGATCAACACAAGCATCTAAGATCCAATATAATCGGCTGAGTTCAAAAATTCAAATCATTTCAACTCTTTCTCTTTCTTTTCTTTTTATGTTGCAGGACACATTAAAACATTTTCAAGTTGTCTCTTAGACTGACTTTAATAGAGACAATTGGTCATATATTAATTATCATTAGAAACGATAGTTATATATGAATTTGTCAGGTTTCTGACACCAAAAGCTTTGAGAAGAGCAACAATGGTTTAACATATAAGAATCTTCATCACTCACTTTATTATCATTTCATTTTCTATCCATTGCAGATTCAAATATTGGAAAAGAGCATTAACCATTAAACTAAGACCATTGCTTATATACTCTAACATACAAATTTAAAAAACAGTGAGTCTTTATTTTTATTTTTTTTATCAATAGTTATCAAGTCAAGGACTATGTGATCATTTTATTTTGAGAAAAAAAATATTAATTTTTTTTTAAAAATTTAGTCTCTAATAAACTATATTCGTACATTTTTATGAAAGACAAATTTGCTTCCATCAAGGTTACAAAAGTTCATCGCATATTTACTTTACAGTTTACAAGTTTATCTAAATTCAATCATGATCGCATGCAAATCCGTGCAGGTGTAAGCACACACATAATCAAGAGAGAGCAGGGGTCATTATTCAAAGTGAAGGAAGTGAAGCGCCCTAGGTCGACGATCAGGGTGATGCCAATGTATTTTTGCACAGTTTGAATGTCGCCCTTGGATGCACGCCCTGATAGTAGTGAGTACAATATGCTTCATTCTTGACACTAACTCTCTCCAAATTGTTATTTCAACACCTAAAAGCACCTGTTTAAGAGAAAGACACAAAACCCAAGTGTATGATCTGAAATAGAGATAACACATAATGAAATCATTCAAATAATGCAATAATGCATGAAAATGGCCTAAACTAAGGTATGAATGCAAAGAATATTCAACTAAAATAGACTAATAATGCAAACAGAATGATGAATGTTTTTAAATGAAAATATATCATCTCATCTCAAGTCCAATTCATACAATGATATCCCAAGAAGCACAAATTTCACAATGTTTTTAGAATAATGAATAACTTGTTGGTCCCTAAGTGCAATTGATTAATTGAGACAAGACACAAGACACTAAGATAGATAGTCTTTGAAGCTTTACTTTCTCTTTATAAAATATTTTCTCTTAGGTTTCTGACCTAGAAGGCACTTACCTGCCAACTAAGCATGGATCTTCCACTCAAATGTTATGCACTTGCCACACTTGGCCTCAAAGGAGTGCCTCCTTCCCTAGTAACATATAGTCTCAAAAGGG
>Ga0214542_1000799_pt1 | contig 60415 bp, 22 predicted proteins | sample CNSS1metaG_FD_160096 | JGI IMG/M metagenome (GOLD analysis project Ga0214542, IMG submission 160096) | Root nodule microbial communities from cowpea collected in UCLA plant growth center, Los Angeles, California, USA - CNSS1 | ecosystem: Host-associated > Plants > Roots > Nodule | place: USA...
ATGAGGATAACAACAATAATTTATATTTATTGAACTCTTAAATGAGCGGAAGGAAGCAGAGGATGATCTGAAAAGTTAAACTAAGGATGAGCAAAAAATCTAATTTTCATGATCCAATCCATTTTTGCTATGATCCAATCCATTTTATTGGATTTGATTATCAATCTGATCTACATTTTATATATTTTATGGATTGTATATCCATATTCTAAATCTAGATTTTCAAAATGGATAATCCAAAATATTCAATCCAAATTTTCAGTTTATATTTTTGGTTATGTTAGGCTAAAAGTTGAAACGGATTAGCCCAAATTTAGTCGTATTTGATTGAGTTGGCGTGACCCTATACAATATTTGTCCGAATTAGGCCAAATTCTGTTAAGTCGGTCCTGATTAAAATTTGGCCCAGTTGGTCCTGGACAAAATTTGGAAGTATTCGGTTGAGTTCACCCCGACCCAAATTTGACTGCATTGGGTTCAGTCGACCTAGACAAAATTTGACCGTATTCGGCCAAGACAACTGCGACCAAAATTTGGCTGTCTTTAGCCTAGTTGGCTCCAATCAAAATTCAGTCAAATTCAATCGAGTTGGCTCTGATTGAGATTTGGCCGAGTCGGCACTGGCCCAAATTTGTCGTATTCGGCTAAGACGGCCTAGAATGAAATTTGGCCGTATTCAAATGAGTCGGTCATGATCGAAATTTAGCCGTATTCAACTGAGTTGGCCACGACCGAAATTTGACCGAATTCAGTTGAGTCAGCTCTGGTCAAAATTTGGTCGTGTTGGCCTCGACCAAACGACCAAAATTTGACTGAGTTGGTCTTGGCCTGAATATGGTCGTATTCGGAGAGTCGATCGTGACCGAAATTTGGTCATATTTAGACGAGTCGATCCTGACATAAATTTGGCCAAATTCAGTCGAGTTGGTCATGACCAAAATTTGGTCGAGTCGGCACTTGCCCAAATTTAGCCGTATTCGGTCGAGTAAGTCTTGAACGAAATTTGACTATATTCAACTTAGTTGGTTGTGATCGAAAATTGGCTATGTTCAGTCAAGTCGGTCCTAGTCGACAAATTTAGTGGAGTCAACTCTGACCGAAATTTGACAGATCAAGCCCTGCCCAAATGTGGTCATATTTTGCCAAGTCGGCTCTGGCCAAAATTTGGTCGTATTAGGCAAAATCGATCTTGGCCAAAATTCAGTCGAATCCAATCAAGTCGATCTCGACTGAAATTTTGTCAAGTCGACCTTGGTCCAAATTTGGTCACGTCGTCCCCGACCGAAATTCGTTCGAAAGTCATCCAAGTTCATCCCATGTTGAAATTTGGCCTCATTGGTCCCGACAAAAAATCTGCAAAATTCTATGGTGTCAGTCATATGGACACAAGTTTTAAAAATTTAATTGGAATTTATTTTATGAAAATGGATTTTGTATTGTGAACTTGATCCAAATATTTAGATATGAATTTAAACTTGATCTAAATATTTGGATCTGGATTTTTAAAAAATCCAATATACTTTTTTTGAAAAAATGGATTTGGATCGAAATCTAATCCAATTATTTGGATCCAAAATAGATGTGGATTGAATCATTAAAAATTCAATCCATAATCACCCCTAGACTATAGTCTCAATTCCCTCGAGAACTCAAGTACTTATTGATGCATCAGTCCTTTTGTCTCGACGACTCAAATACTTGATGTATTATCATTTGGTGTGTTGATCCGCAACTTTTTTTCTTTGACCTGACAAAATAAAAAATAAATTAATACCATGAGTGATAATTTTTTAATAAATTAATATCATGTGTGTTTTTATTATATTTAGAAATAAAAAAAAGAGACACAAAAGTCAATTGACATTAATCTGATTTAAAAATAATTTTTAAATAACATTTATTCAAAAAATTAATAATCTATGAAAATATCAATAACAATAATTTTTTTAATTTAATTATTTATATTTTAAATTATATTAAATATTTTCATCCGAACAAAGACAGATGAATAAATGAATAAACGGAGAAGACGATGGTGGAATCCTGAGAAAGCAAATGTGAAAGTTTTCAACTTGCGTGAGTCTTCTCTCCCCTGCCACACGTGGATTTTGAAAAACGTAAGATGCCAAATTAGGTAGAAAAAGAAGTTGTAAAATTTGGTAGTTAACTTATTGTTCTCCTATTCAGAAGTCCATTCAAATCCTAAATCATTCTGTGTTATAACGTTACGACGACATATTGTAATTTCTTCGCAGATCATCTAATCATAAGATAAAACAAAAAAAAAAACAAAACAGCAAAAGGACCACTAAGAACTAAGAATGTCAAATATATACGTCGCGTGATTTTACCTTGTCATCATCACCTTTTTCATTCACCTACGGACAAAAAATACGACAACTTTTCTTAGATTAGTGATGCTAGTTATTTCGATATTAATTTTTGATTTATTTATTGAAAAGTTAAAATCGGATCCAAATCAGAAAGTTCAATAATAAACCATTATATATAATTTGTAGTAAAACATCTTGCCTTAACTTTTAGTTTTTAGTGTAAAGAAAAACTTTCTTTACCTTGATCTTGTTTTTTTTTTAAATTATCAAAATAGTCTTAATTTTTGTAAACTGTGGCCTATTTTATTTTATTTATAAATGCTTCTTAAATTGTTAAAGGAGGGTAACATGTCATTTTGTGAGTTCTTTTTGAATTTTTTGTTTTTTTTTAATTAAAAAAAAAGTTGTTCACTTGGCAAGCCATAATTGTGACACGTGACAAAGTAGTATCACGTGTCAAGGTGTCAGGTTAGTATCATTGTCACGTGTCAGTGTCTTGTAACTTATATTCATTCAAGTCCCAATTTTTGTTAATCTTATTCAATGTAGTCTCAATTTTCATTATTTTTGTTCGATCTAATCATAGTTTTGTCTATTTCCAAATCGGCCAAATTTAATTTTATATATTAAAATTTTTATTTTTATTAAAATTCACATTTATATTAAATATTTATTTCATTATTTTTATATCAAACCTAACTATACTTTTGTATGAAAATTATTAGATTCATGTTTGATTTTTGTTACATGTAAAAAAGTATGGAAAAAGTTAGTTTAAAATTAGAAGGAAAATTCTTCATTATTTTTTAAATGATAAAGAAAATTGTTAATTATTTCTAAAATTAGAAGGAAAGTTTTTCGCTATTGTTAAAATTATAAGTAAAGTTATTTATTATCTTTAAAATTAGAAAGAAAATTCTTCATTATTTTTAAATTTAGTAAGAAAATTCTTTATTATTTTAAAACCAACTCTAAACAGGTAACACACATCAAACATAAATATAATAATTTCTTTCCAATAATATGATTTTGGTTGATTTAAAATAATGAAAAGAAATACTTAATATAATTGAAATTTTACTAAAAATAAAAATTTTCAATATAACATTTATATAAAGATTAAATTTGGTCATTTTGGAATGAAACAAAATTAAGATAAAATTAAACAAAAATAACAAAAATTGAAACTAAATTGAATAAATTAACAAAAATTAAGATTGAATTGAATATAAGTCACGAGACACTGACACATAACAATGATACTAACTTAAGATGTAACAGTGACACTAGATTGATACATGTCACTTATGGTGTCACATGTCATAATTATGACTTTGTCACATTAATAACTTTTTAAAAGAATTTAAAATATTAAATAAATTTTTTTAAAAAATTAAAAAATATCATAAAGTGTTATTATTATTTTAAACGACGTCAATAAAATTCACCACAATTTAAAAAAATAGGATTATTTTAAACAACTCAACAAAATAAGAATTAAAATTTACAAAATTTGGGACCAGTATTTAATATATTTAATGCACGTAAGCCAAAAGAATAAAATTGATTTGAATGAAACCTTTAATAAAGGATTGGCGTAGCAGGGACATTAATGTGGTTGGACAAAGATAGGATCCTTATTTAATGTTGACTACTTTGTGAGAGCACACTTTTTATGGACGAAACCACACCCAAACATAGTCAACGAATCTATACCATAATGTTCTCTACGATTTCACCACAACCAACAACCTAAACAGTACATTCTCATCTTTCAATAATTCCCAATTCAGGCATCATAGTTGCTTCAATGTCACTGCTCTTCTTTTTCTTCATCTTCTTCTCATGTTTGATCTCCCCATAGAAGTAAGACACCATTCCCCAGAGCGACAGCAACAGAGAAACACCCTTCTCCGCTTGAAACTTCTCTTTGTAGAAAATAACCGCCAACACCTCCGTTATGGGCAGCAACACCGCAATTAAGATACCAGAAAACAAAGAAGAGGCACAAAAAATAACCCCAATGGCTCCCAAGAAAAAAGCTTGCCATAGTATTGCACTCCCCACCAACACAACGTAGTAATTAACTTCCCCGTGCTTGAACGTTTTAGCTTCTCTCGGAATCACCTGCCATAAATTCAGATCATTAACAACAAAATTAACTATTTAATTGGCTAATATATTGTTAAGTATATACCTTAAGGTCGTTGTTAATGATCATGCCGATGAAGCAGAAGACACTGGCGGAGAAGCACATCACCAACTGAATCTCCATGACAAGGGAATAGGTAATAGGTTGTTTGGTTTTTTTGTACACCAACTCCACCATGGGTAACACCAAGCCGTACAAGGCTGCAGCGATTACTGTCGTCACGAACCCCATGACGTAGGCCTTCATGGACTCGCCGGGGGGGCGGTCTCCGCTGGCGTGGAGCGCCAGAATGCCGGCGCCGATTGTTAGCAAAACGACGGCGTTCACGGAGTACGAGGTGAACTTCTGGCGCACCAGCAGGAACGCGAAGAACGCGGTGAAGCCGAGTTGTGTGGCGATGATGAGTGCTGACGTGGACACGGGGAGGCGCGCCACGCCGTAGGCGTAGAGATAGTCGTCGAGACCGGTGAGGACTCCGATGAAGACGGAGGCCGCGAAGAGAGCGGGTTTCATCGAGACCGGACTGGGTTTGGCCGTTCCCGCCGCTGCTGCCGCTGCGCGGCGGCGGAAGTAAGAGACGGCGAGGGGAAGTAGCATGAAGGGGAAGCCGGCTGTCTCGAGGAAGCTTGAAAGCCAGACGCGTTTGCCGCCACGGAGGAAGTAGAGACGCATAACGAGGGGGCCGCCGGAGGTTCCGACGGCGAGTAAGAGACAGTTTATTATGAGAGGAAGCCGTTTCATGGTTCTGTTTTTCTCTCCTTCGCTTCCTTCCGCCATAGCTGCAGTTCTAACTCTTCTTCTTCTCTGGTGTTGGAAATATGTTACATATGTAAAATGCTTATCGATATGTTTTAGGGTGTTATATTAAATAGTTTTGTGTTTTTAATATAATCAATGTCATTTCTTAAATATTCCGTATTTTGTATTTTTTTTATTCTTTTTTTCTGGACAAGTACGTACAACTACTGGAATAAATACTAACCGTCTAAATTATTGATCTGAAACTTCATATTCTATGTTATCTGTTTATTTGGTTTTATGTGTAGTTTTGCTTTTACACTGCATTTGTTCTGGACATAAAAATTGGATTAAAAACAATTTTTGTCTATAAAAAATATATAATAATCTATTCAATAAATTCTTTATGTATAACTATTAAATTGAGACACTAGATTGTATATTCAATGATTAATAATACTAATACATAAAAGTGAGTTGAGTTTAATATTGAAAACTAAAATGTGATTTTTTTTATTTGTTGTTTGCAATGGACGACACATTGTGTTTCATTACAGCTGTGGTAACCCTGTTCATACATTCATTTGCCAGAATGTGACAAAAAGAAGGGACGAAAGGGTTTCTTCAGGGAGATTTGTTTGAATATTGGGTGGACAATTAGCATTAGTTGAAACTGATCAATATGTATATTTGGTTTTTCGTTTCATTGTGAATGAGAAGACAAAGATAATGAAATTTTCTGTGTTTTTTATTAAGCAATGATATAGATCTACCATCCCTCATTTGAACTATTGTTCGCTTTGAAATCAATGCTCCGTTGTGATTGTCTTAAAAGATGTGTCATAAATGGTAAGAGGTAGAGGTATTTAAACAGTCTAAGTCTGGACTTTTAAGCAATGTGAGACTATTGAGTATGATAGGAACATATATTATATTCATTTGATATAAATTATAGAATTAAAAAGGTTTAATTAATCTTTTAGACCCTATTTTTTTTCAAAAGTGTCGTATTGGTTTTTCAGTTTTTTTAAGTTTTAATTTGGTCCCGATTTTTGAAAAAGTGATGCAATGTAGTTTTTTTCGTTAAATTTCTTGACACATGAAAATTTTTTCATCAAAATTGAAATTGTTAATAACGATGATTTGCTTTATTGATGTAATTAACATAATCATAATACCAATTTTTATAAAAAAATCATTGATTCACTTCAAGTAATTTAACAAAAAGATCAAATTGTATGAATTTTTTTAAAATCGAGACCAAATTGAAACTTACAAAAATTGAAGGATCAATTTAACACTTTGAAAAAAAAAAATAATTAAATTAATTAAAAAAGATAAACTTTCATATTTATAAAATAAAAATAACGAAAGACAATGTTAAAAGTGAGTGTAAAAACAAGATTGAGTCTAGTATCTATTTGCTGTACTTCCTTCTCCGCTCAGGTTTTGCAAAACCAGACATTGAATCAGAGAAAATTAATTCGGTTTGTTGACTTTTATGATAGATAAATATTTTTTTTAATATGAATTTAGTATATGTAGATGTAAATGCTATAATCGTATATAGTACGTAGACATGTTATTAAATGAATTTATAATTTTATAAAGGAATAATTAAATAATTATCTAAAAGCATTTAATGAAAACGTATGGAATAATAAATGATGATAGAAATGAATGTGGTTTGATATTTATTTTATTTATAGCACATTTTGAATTAAACTATATCATATAAATTGGAAGTAACAATTATTCTTAGCAAAGTAATGAAAAAGTCAATGTAATTCATATGAGTTCACTTAATAAATTAACAGAATAAATTAAAATTGGTGATTGAAATTTGAGTTGACTTGGTATTAGTAGTGTAATTTTAGTTTCAAATTTAAAAAAAGCTCATAATCATGTGATAAATGTATTATATTTATAATTTTTTTATATCTTTAGGGTTAATAAATATAATGTAAAGATGTTAAATAATGAGTCAAATTCAAGTAGTAAAATATGTCAAAGAAAAAAACACACTTTAGATTTGATAATTATAATCTTTGAATAATGTTAACAGTATTAATTTAATAATAAAATTGATCAAATTTTAAGTTTCTACATCAACATAAAATTCCACTTGACCAAAATAAACTTTTAAGTCAAATATATAACACACTAAATTTACATCAAATATTAGACATCAATTCAAATTCATCCGATAGTTTAGATTTTATCAACATGTAAAACATCAAATCTATCAAATTCGCACAGAATAAAGAAAAACAAGTTTTCCTTTTGTTATCCAACTTAAACAACTTTAAAAACACCAAAATATTTTTAACTCTATAAGATGCTCTATTTACACCTAAAAACATCACACGTTATGATCACTAATCAAGAAATACTCATATAGAAGATTAAAAAGACACATGCAAGCAGATAAAGGCTTACAAGTTACATGCAACAGAAAACAAAAGAGAATAAGAAAGAATGATTGAAACTAAACTTACGTGAACATATAAACTAATCAATCCAAATTGAAGAGTTCGTCGGGAGTGATCCTATGATCTCATATTTTCAATTAGACAAATAAATAACAAGAATTTGTAAAAAGAAGAAAAATTAGAAAATTTTATAAAAGTATTTTATAAAGAAAATGTGTATTTTTAAAATAATAAAATTCATCTATAACAAAATTATTTATATTAAAATAATCAGGTTTTACTCTTTTTAAATCACAGACTTATAAAATAGCATTAGTTAAGGTTTTACATATAAAACTGTAATAAAAATATTGAAATAAATTATAAATGAAATAAAATTATAAATAATATATATATATATATATATATATATATATGTATGATAAAAATATTGGAATTCAATAAAATTGTAATAATTATTGAAATTAAAAATCTAACTTCTATATAAAATTGCAAAAAAACACATATTTGTAATGAAAATATTGAAATAAAATACAACCGTAATATTTATTAAAATTTAAAATATATCAACTATATAAAAATGTAAGAAAATTAGTAACTTGTATTTTTAATACTAGAATAATAAAAGATAAAATAAAATAAAAAATAATAAAAACTTGATCTACTTTAATATCAATAAAAATATTGAAATTAACTAAAACTGTAGTAGTTAATAAAATTAAAAATACTGCAATAAAAACATATATATAATGAAAATATTAAAGTTAAATAAGATTTTAGTAATTATTGGAATTAAAATTATATCTAGTTGTATATAAAACCTTAATGAAATAAATTATTTATATTTTTAATATTAAAATAAGAAGTAATAGATAAAATAAAATTATAAATAATAAAAAATATATCTATCATATAAAATTGTAATAAAAAATTTAAAATTAATTGAAAGTTTAATAGTTACTGAAATTTAAAATGTCATAAAATTGTAATAAAAATATATTTGTAATTAAAATACTAAAATTAAATAAAATATTATAGTTACTGAAATTAAATATATATATATATATATATATATATATATAATTGTAATAAATATAGTTAACTGTATTTTTATTATTAAAATAAAAAATAATAGATAAAATAAAAATTCAAATAATAAACAATATATTTACCATGTAAAACCCTAATAAAATAGTGAAATTAAATAAAACTGTAGTAACTTATTGATATAAAAAAATGTTAAAATTAAAAATATAACTATAATATTTTAAAAAATAAATTTGTAATTACAATGTTGAGATTACAAAAATACATCTGAGTCAAGAATGGGGCTCGTCCCAAGAAAAAATACCTTGTATTCAAAAACACCACTGCAAAAATTAAGTAAAAGACGCATAAACCATCCCAATTTTAAAGTTATGAAAAACTGAAAGAAAAAAAGAGTAAAATGGGAAATTTAAGTCTATTCAAAGGACCCAAAAATATAAAAAAAAAAACTCTGAAAATTTCGAAAAAAAATCAACAATAAAAAAACGTGCCAGCCAAACAAAGAAGAAGGAATTACTAAACCTGTTTGTCTCATAGTGTTTTTGCAGTGTCAAGCTTATATGTGAAAAGAAAAACATTTTCATGAGTTTGAATGGATTTTTTCAAATAAGATAAGTTGTATAAAAAATTATAATATGAGAAATAAAAAATGAAACAGAAGTATTGATTTATCGATGGGAGTCATGAATCGAAAATTAAATTCAATTGGTTTCTTTTAAACCCTGTGTTATAAAATAAAAATTAGATTGTTCTTTTGGGTCCATGTAAATTCTTATAAAAATAAAAATAGTGTTATGACTATTGACGGAGTTTTAGGGGTGGGGTTACGAGTCTTTAATTTTATATGGTGTTTCACTTCTTCATTTTTATTTAATATGACACATTTGTCCTATTATTATATCGGTACACTCCCCCTCTCCTCGTGCAAATATTCAAGTACTTTTTCTTGTACCACTGTTCGTCTGAGCCGGTCACCAAGACTAACTTGACTCTGATATCACCTGTTAGATCTATATAGGAGGGGATTTACCAGAGAGACTTAAGTTCAATCATATAAGGCATTGACATCACTCTTATACCAAAAATTTAAAACAATGAGTTTATGAGTCTTCATTCTTATATGATGCTCCACTTTCTCATTTTTACCCAATGTGAAACTTAGACTCACACTTAGATTTCCTGTATGGAGTAAGTATTAATATTTAAAGAATAACGATCGAGGTGTGTTTCATCTAACAAGTTGAATAATTTTAGCACGTGAAGTGATAATTTATTTTTTATTATTTTATTTCTCTATATTATTAGTATTCTTAAAGTTTAATTAGGTTTATTCTTTCAATTTGAATTTTTATAAATATTCTTTATATAGTAATATTGCTAGAAATAAAAATATGTATCTAAGTATTTTGAAGCATAAATGAGAGATTTGAACCCTAGAAGAATATATAAGTTTGATTGATATCACACCTATAATTATTTCTATAATTTTTAACATCATAAATATTATAATTTTTTAAATTATCACATTAATATTATTTTTTATTTACTTCACAACTTTTTTCCTCCTTCACACTACTCCCATCTCTTTTATTAATATTTTCTATATACATATTAACCATATTTAGCTATGGATGCTTTGAGGAGCACACGAAATACAATGTGTACCGTTAGTTGTACTATGTGGATATCATTTTTCTCATCCTTATTTATCGTTTTTTCGTTTCTTTTTATGCCCTCTCAACATAACTTAGATGCAAATTTATGTGCAGTTGTATTTTTAATCTATTATTTTAATATTTATTATTTTTACTATTTCTACGTCCACAAAAGGTGCGTGCTATATTGTATGAACTTTATGATAAAAAGTCAGTACCTAATAATCACGAGGAGATAGAAAAAAATGTTATTCAAAGGAGTTATCATTGTTTATTGGTGGATCTATATATTCTGAAATAAAAATAAAGGATATTTTTTAATATATTCTGAATATAATATTTAGTAAAAAAATATTTTTGAACTTCTTGTATTTGTTTATAAATGAGCGCACGTCAAAAATATATAAATTTTTTTAAAGAAAAGCAAGTCTCACAGCAGCACAGCTTTTACGGCAGAACTGATTAACATGCTTTATGTGTAAATTCAAACCCCAGGTTTTCTTAAAATTTTAATGTTAATTAATTTGAAACATTAAAAAACTTATAATAAAGATAATATATATTATTTTATAACTTAAGATAATTAACTTATTTGTAGTTGTACAATTCAATTCAGTCTTTTATCTATCACAATATATAAAGAGATTTCTTTTTCTGTGTCTACATTTTAAAATATCAAATTTACCCTTTAAATATAATAATCTATTAAATTTTAAAAAATGACCGTTATTCTTACAAGTTTTTTATAAAATCAGATCTATGCTTCTTCTCTTCTTCTTTATTTATTAATGGTTATTTTTTCATATATTCTGATATATTTCACTTTATTTTTAATAAATATAATTTTAATTTATATATTAAATTAATAACATTACAATACTATCATCTACTAATATAATATCACGCATATTTGAAAAATACATACACAGACGCGATAGTGCCTGTGTTTACGCTAGTATATATAATATAAATATTTAAACAAATTTATAGTCTTTCAATTTGGTACAACTTTTTTTTTTAAATAAATGCAATAATTAGTTTTTTTTTTAAATAGTGTTGTCCTTTTCATCAATAGTATGGCAACTTTAGTGGCTAACATTTCTATACATTTTTTCTTTCTTACTTGAGCTTACATGGTTTTTGATGAATTTACTAACTTCTCCTTTTATTTTTCTGTATGAATAAATGTTGAGTTATTAGGGAGATTTTTATCAATAAAGCATTAAAAAATAAATTTTGTAAAAAAGATTATGATATCATTTACAATTTAAAATCTTAATATAATATTAAGTTAATGAACTTTTTATACGTTATTTAACTTTATCCTACCAATGAGATAATGACGAGTAAGAAATTTAATTGAATTGTAGTAGAAGAAAAAATTATGAAAACTCGTGGTTTACTAATAACCACTCTTTAGAAGAAAAAATCGAGCTAATGCAAAATAATACATTATTTTTATTCATGATTGAAAAATAATGTATTTCCCACGTCCCATGGTGAGCATGAAAAATAATTCATTTTAAGAATAATTTTACACACGTACCATGGTGATCATCAAATATTTTTATTGAAAAATATCATATATTTCTTGAAGAGAAAAGGGTAACACCTATGACACTCAAATGAACAATAAAATAATAAGAAATTAGAATTATAAAACTAAGTATAATAATTGAGTAAGTACTCGTTATATCATCGATATGTATCTGTAAGCTTTCTTAAACCTGAATTAAAAAGTTTAAAATATTTTAATAAATAAAATATGTGATTATATTGTGTTGACATTTATCGATATGATAATTATCATGATATATGTTTATAAATAATCTAAATTAAGTGAATGCAATTGATTTGATTATATTAGATCGAATTAGATTAAATTTATGTCCTTATTATATGATAAATGCGTATAGTTCATAAATATAATTATTTATTGTATTAAGAGTGTAACAGTTTAGCATTCGTTATTTGTTCATTGTTTATCTATTAATTAGGCGTATAATTATCATCGTTATGTGGTAATGTTCTTATAATTTATGATTAAGGAGCACTTGTGAATTATGTGAGTTGGTATGTATACATTAGTGGTAATTAAGAATATTATAATAATCCAACCAAAGCAGAAAAGCTTCAATGAGCGGTTGGTTGGTAACATTTTTTAATTTCAGAAAGAAAAAGGGATTGGCTTTATTGCCATTTGTGTTTTTTTAATATGTAATCATATGTGACCTTGTCCATATTACAAAACCCTAATGAATATTTCTCATTTTCAATATTATATTATATTACAAAATAATATAGGTAAAAAAATTTTATTAAATCATATTATAAAATTTTTAAATTATATTATTACACATGCATAATTTCAAATATGATCATCTTAGATATTATAAATTTTGACATCTCACTGATATTTCAAAAATACATCAATCATTTATTACTTTATTTTTTTTTAAATACAAAAATTCAAAAGCACGAAAATCTCACTAAACTCATAATAAAAGTTTAATTTCACAAAACATAAATAAATTATATCTATTAAAAAAACCATAAATAAATACATTAAAGTGCAGAATTCAGTATTATTTGAATATAAACAAATTACCTGGTTCATTATTTGAATACAAATATTAGATTAATGTATTAATGGTTAAATCGGTTAGCTATTAATATTTAATTTTCTTTAAGTTACGTCACAACACACATTAATCATTAGCCTTAACGATAATATACTGTAAAGTGTAAAGTATGTGCGCAACACACTACCGTTATAGCCTTAAATATAATTTTCAAGTAACAAGTCATCAGTGGAGAGTAAAGGTGTTAATTTGGTCCTAGTCCATGAGTCTTAAATCACTTTTTATTAAATTTCCTTTTAGAGTCCTTCAAACGAGGAGACAAAAAAAGTTCAAGTCTCCAAAGTTCCCTCTCTGGTGGGGTAGAACTAGGATTAAGGTGGGTTAGACCTCATAACTAATATTACATTAAACCAAAGTCAAACGTCAAGTTGAGCGACTTGGACGGGTCCGAACACCCATACAGGTCCGACGAGCCAAACGGACTCGATCACCCAGACAAGTCTGAAGTCCTAGAAGGGCCTGACGAGTCAAACGAACTATAAGACATGAACGGGCCCGAAGACCCGAATCAGCCCAACAACAATTGGACGGGCCTGAAGACCTAGACGTGCCTGATGACCTGGACGTGCTTGACGATTCCGATGGGCCTAACGACCCAAACAAGCATGATGACCCGGACAAGCCTAATGACCCGAACAAGCATGATGATCCGGATAGGCCCGACGATCCGAACGGGCCCGACGACACGGACGAGTCCGAAAACCCAGACGAACCTGACGACCAAAATGAGCACGAAGACCCAGACGGGCCTGACGACCTGAACAAGCACGACGATCTGGACGGACCGAACGACCCAACAAACTGGACGATCCCGACAAACCGGATGGATCAGATGAGCAGGACTGGCCCGACGAGTCGAACAGACAAAACGAGATAAACGGACCCGACAAACCCAACGACCTGAACAAACAAAACGACCGAACGGACCCGATAACCCGAACCTACCTAACGACCCGGATAATAAGTTTCTAAGCGTGACTGAATTATAGAAAAAGATTTTATTACAAAAAATACTTATAGATTTATAATACGGAACATAAAATTATCTACTAGATTACATATTTTGAAATTGTTTTTATATAAAAAAAAATGAAATTAGGAACATTCTGTTGACTTCTTTTGCAATCTGAACTGTACGATTTTAAAAAGTTTTTTAATCGCAAAATTCGAGGTGCATAAGAAAAATATTGTGGTGCAGAAAGAAATAACCAGCAAAACCAAGGGAATTCTATTCGCTAAAAGATCATTACCGAGTCCAATGGTCCAAATTCTAAAATGAGAGAGGTGCTTTATTTTCATTTAAGAATTAGGAATATTATTTTTCAAAGTTGAAAAAGAAATCTCCCTCCCTGTATTTTTTTTTATTGTCTAAAATAATAACTATAATAAATTTAACATAACAATATTACAGAACAGGAATGTAAAAGTGATTATATCCACAATCACCGAACTATAAGGAATACATTAACATTGAATTTCTAATTTACAAAGATCCTTTTGGAAATTAAACCTACCGGCCCAAAGCATAAACCGAAAAATAGTTTAGTTCAGATCGTTAAAAAGTCCAACATTCGGCCCAGTTATCATAAAAGAACTTAGTGAATTTTGAAGTGTGATTTTACTATTCAATTATCTTTTTAATTTATGTTTTATTATCTTGCCAGTCCTTAAACCATATAATAATGTAGGACATAAATTATAATTTTAGTTACAATACATATCTTTTTACAAGAAATGAGCTTTTAACTATTTTAGCAGGTAGATTATTTTCTTCTAAATATATTTTTAGTATATATATATATATATATATATATATATATATATATATATATATATCACAAATTAGAGTTTTTTATAATTTATTATTTTTCTGGTCTATTGATTAGCGTCAAGTTGAAGATTAAAAAAAACGACAAAAAAATATTTTTTTTTTTAAATATGAAAAGTAAAAGAAAAACATGACATAATAACATTCTAATAAAAAATTAATTGAAATGACTGAATTAAAGAATTTACAAATAGCAACTGACAATTTAGTAAAAGGACTTTACTATCATACGCCATTTATTTATTGTTAGCTACGTTTTAATTTATTTTTTCTAATTGTTCTAAACATATTTCTTTCTTTATTTATTTTTTTTTTGCGTATGAATAAGATGATGATTCAATGAAATCATACTGATACGTTATAGAAGTTGACGTTTAAGAAATTTAATTTCTAATCGAGATTAATTGCAAAAGCAAACTCAAATGCATTAACATCACAGATTGTTTATAATGTTACGTAAAATAACCATCAAGTTTGATGAAAAATGAAGAGAAAAACTACCCGAGAAACTGAATAATATTTATTCACTGTCATGACATGCAGTCTTCAGACACAGTGAGAGAGAAACCTCGACCACCAAACCAGCATCTATGTACAAAGTGATGAGGTTTCCCTACAATGTTTTATTTCAACACCAAACAATGAAATAACCATGCACATGCTAAATCATATACGTATATACGTATCTCCCAAATAAATGGAAAAGCTTGAAACAATCAAACAAACAAACAAACAACGACTTTAACAAGAACGTTCAGACAATAGCGTGCTGTCACTGATCTTCACGACACATATCATATATGTTTAAGGTTGTGCGAGACACATATTATGTGTCAAAAATATTAGGTGAAACCACGGCAATTCCGAACCAATTAGCTATTAGCTATAGCTGTGATGGCCGTGACCATGAGAGACTGGGACAGGTTCAGAAGGTGGGTCACCCCCAGCATCAGCAGCACCGTATCCAAGTTCTTCAATCTGAATGGATTGATAGGAAGTGGTGGCGGGTGGTGGTGGTGGTGACGGTGGTGGTTGGTTATAAACCGGGGCATATTGATGCGGAGGTGAAGCTGTTGGTGGTGGCAGCGGTGGTGGTGACGATGGTGGAGGATAGTCGAGGGGCTTCTTTCTGAGTCTTGCAAGACAGACAACACCAAGGAGAAGAAAAGCGACCAAGAGGCCACCTAGAGAAACGGAAACTGCTATAACTGCTTTGTAGTCATGTTCCACTACAGTATAAGGAGGAGGAGGAGAAGCGTAGGGTGTGATTGGAGGAGGAGGGGGGGTGTAATAAGGAGGAGGGGGAGTGTGATAAGGAGGAGGGGGAGTGTGATAAGGAGGAGAAGGAGGAATGGTAGGAGTATTGGGAATGCATGAACAGTTATAGGTAATGGGAGGTGTTGGTGGTGGTGGTGGAAGGGGTTTTGTGTAGTTTGTCATGTTGCAATGTGGTGGTGGTGGTGACGGTGGTGGTGGAGGAGGAGAATGAGGAGGAGGAGGAGAATAGTATGGATAATAGGGTGAAGATGGTGGTGGAGAATATGGAGGACTCATTTATGAGATTGAGATAAGAGAATGATGATAATACTCTTTCTTTTCCGACAATGGATGTTGGAATATTTTAGTTTGTTGAGATGAGTGTGATGCAGTGTCTATTTAAAGAGCATGGCAACCTCAAATCTATACCATTCTCTTTCACTTTCTTTCAACTATATCTATACGTCATTTTTTGGATTAAAAACAATTTATGTGAGTAGTCTACCACAAAACAAATTTCAAAACTAAAAAAATTGTTCACATTTTTTTTTTGTATATATCAACAATATCACGCTTGCGTCAGTCTTTACATAATATGAACTCATTTTTCATGGATTTAGTTTTATAGGAATAAAAATAGTTAGAAGAGAAAGAAAGAAAAGACAGCAACTTGCTTAAATGTGAATATACATTATGTATATATAGATATAAATGTAGATAGATCGATAAAAAGATAGATAGTGATATAGTTTTCATTAGGTAAATTTAGTTTTTGAAGATGATAGAAAAGATTAGGATTTAGGGTTAAAAAAAAATGTAAGAGTCTTTTTATATTATTATCTAATTATAGAAACTGAAAAATTATTAAATTTTATAATAGTTATTACAAAGTATTAATGCAGTACTTAGACAAATTAAGGATAATTTTAAATATCCAGTCAAATGTTAACCATCTGTGTGTAATCAATTCTATGATTTAGTTACAGTTTTGGTGTATATTATAATTCACGCAGAATTTTGGTTTCTGTATAAAACTTTGTCTGAATTTAAGAACTCGGTTCTTTTAGGTTTATCATAAAATCTTTATATTTGTTTTCTCTAAATTTCTGGCGTGCATTTTAAGATATATTAATTTGTTTGGATAAAGGAAAAGGAAAAATATTCGTAATTATTCTTTTAGTTGATCGAAAGAAAAACAGCGGTTTAAAATTTATCTATTTTGTTTTTTTGGTTTACATTAAAAATTTCAAACTTGTTTAGGATATCCTCAATATTCCACAGACTTTTGTCTTATCCAAATCATTCTCCAACGAGACATTAGCTTTATCAGATGGTTTTTTAAGTCTGATATATATAATATACGTTGGTTTGGTATGTGTATGAAGTTACATTACATTAATAACTGTATATATACGTGATTTAAATTTTATATATTTACAACTTGAATTATAAATGAATCATGGTTTTGATTATTCGGAGAGGGAAGGAAGGTTTATTAATTTTTAAAAAACTCTTTCAAGAAACATTAAATTGTATATATTAATTATTCTAATTCCTAATTAAATGAATAACTCGAAAGGGACCGAAAAAAAAGAGTATAACTAGTAGAAGGTGCAATTAGGTTGTTAGAAAGCTGATAAAAAAAACATTAGCCTTTAAGGAATCATTCCATTAACAGTATTAAAGATTTATATTCTCCATCAAACCTACGAATGTCTTATTTGAGGATTAAGCTCTGTTCATATTTGCGCCGCCAAATGAATAGAGTGACGTAAATTGGGCATTCAGAAACGCCATATAGCTTACTGATCACATTCTTTTTAAAACTATAATAATAGTGTGTTAATTTTTTGTGATATAGTGGACAACTACGAATAGATTAAAGCAGAAAAAACATAGACAAAGGAACATCTTTTATGTTGTTTTAAAGAAGTGAGGAAGTGACACCCACCCCAGGAAGCACTACCAGAAACATGTTTTGAATGGAATTCAAAGTATAAGATGAGTGAGTTCCGTGTAGTCACAAACAAAACTTAAATGAGATCATTACATATTATGCTTAGAAAACACTCACAAGAGGGTTATCCACTTTCAGAATTCTTCCCACGTGCATGCAACTTGCTTTGCTTTCATACTCATAATCAATCACCATCTTCGTTATCTGCTACCCTTTAATTACATTCCTGTTTATAAGGAAATCTTGTACCAATAAATAAATAAAAAAAAAAAAAAAAAAATATATATATATATATATATATATATATATATATATATATATATATATATTGAATAGTTTGATTAGAAGCATGGGAGGTGTAGCAAATTATATAAATTATAAAAACTAAACACGAAAATAGGTGCTCTATTATAATCATTATACTCATACACGATTTGATTTTCATGTGGAATTTCAGTTGGTATAGTTTTTGTGTTTTTATTTTTAGATTCAAGTATTAGTAATTTAGTACAGACATACAACATTAAAAAACAATATTTTTCGCATTGAAAATTGAAATATTTATGTGTGTTGTGTGTATATATATATTGATAATTTCATTTGTTATAAAAATATTATATCATTAATAATGAAAATCACTTTAATATTATTTTCACAATAATATAAATTTGAAATGATTATTTACCGACAAAATATACTAGTTGTAAATGAGGATTCGTGATTCCTACTCTACATTCACGAAATATATGAAACTTTAATGCAACTTGGTATAGTGGGAATATGGAACACGTGGGGTGGATATTATATGTAACACATTTGAATAATTTCGTTGCTACATAAAAAATATATTCACAATGTTGATGAAAAAGCATTATAACAACGATTATGCTAAGTCCATATGTATAATTAACTGTTATTGACTCTTGTATATCAACAATGGTTAATTATAATATTATATTATTTATATTGTTTATGTTAAATTTTATTAAAATTAATTAATAAGAAGAAGAAAACCGTATTTATTAACAATTTAGTAAATTTTAACCAAATCTTAAATATTTTAAATTAGTATAAAATTTTAGTTCACATAAATGAGTCTTTAAAAAATTTTAAATAACGAATAATTGGTGTGTTTTAGTTTATGTAAAAATATTTTTCAATCTAACAATGAATTTTGAGGAAAAAAAAATGATTGAATTGAAAGCTGTCAAATTAATATGTGAATTGAAGGTGAAAAGTAATACTTAAGTATAATATAAAAAATTAGAAATCACTTACTAAACATAATATTAATTTTATCCCCTATACCGTTGTTTATAAAATAAGTAAACTTTCATATGTAGTTCAAAAGATAACTTGAGTTTTTCTAGCCAAAAGCCATGAACATAAATTATGAATATTATTCAATTAATTTCATTATGATAGGTATTTTCATGATAAACAAGATTTCATAAAAAACTTTAACATTGACTGTAGAAGGAGAGGGGGTATGTATGAATAATCATGCATTATCCATCAAGATTTAATATATTAGCAATCTATTTTGGATATTTAGATTTTGCAACCGAATCCAACATTAGAAAGTGTTCAACGAAGATTCAAGTAAGTAAAATCAAACACATCACAGTGAAGTTACGGATGAGAGTGAACATTTCTTTGACGAAGCAAAAGTGTATGGAAAATATTCGCAACGAAGAACACATTCCTCTAATAAACTCAACATCGCAAAACGAATCTAACACTCACACTCGCTCTCTCTTCCACCGATCATGTTCCGAATCCGGCAACCTATGGAAAATCGCCGCCCCTTCAATCTTCACCCGCCTAGCCATGTTCTCCATCACCGTTGTCACCCAGTCCTTCGCCGGCCACCTCGCCGACCTCGATCTCGCCGCCATTTCCCTCGCCTGCACCGTCCTCATCTCCATCACCTTCGGCTTCATGGTACCAGCCACTCGCTTATTGTTTTTGCTATCACTATTTTCCACTCTTATCAACCAACATTGTCTTTTCATTGTGCTATTTCTTACGTAGTTGGGTATGGCGAGTGCGCTTGAGACGCTATGCGGCCAGGCCTACGGCGCCGGACAGCACCGCATGTTGGGCGTTTATCTGCAACGCTCGTGGGTTGTTCTGTCCCTGTCCTCGATTCTCATGCTGCCAGTGTTCGTGTTCGCGACGCCGCTGTTGAAGTTGGTGGGGCAGCCCGTCGCGGTGGCGGAGCGGGCGGGGCTGGTGGCGGTCTGGTTGATCCCGTTCCACCTCAGTTTCCCGTTTCAGTTCACATTGCAGCGGTTCCTGCAGTGCCAGTTAAAGACCGGTATCGCTGCTTGGGTTTCAGGGGCGGCTCTTGCGATTCATGTTGTAGTGAGTTGGGTTTTTGTTTATCGGATGAGAATTGGGATCGTTGGCACTGCACTTTCCATTGGTTTCTCGTGGTGGCTCTCGGTTTTGGGAATGCTCGGGTATACACTCTTTGGTGGGTGCCCGTGTTCGTGGACTGGTTTTTCTGCTGAAGCTTTTGTTGGTCTCTGGGAATTCCTTAAACTCTCTTTGGCTTCTGGGGTCATGCTTGCGTTAGTGTTTCTTAACTTATTTCTCTCTTCCACTTATGGTATTGCTTGGATAAATGCGTCTGCTAAAAGTATATAAGAAAATGTAGCTTCTGGTCAAATAGGTGTTTCCATGAAATATATGTAAAGGGATCTTGTTTCCACGACGCTATATTGGAGGCAAAGCTCCCGAAAAATGAGGCCGCTATTAACCTTGCTTATGCTTACAAATAGTCTCAAGTATTCCCCTGTAGGAGAAAAAAAGGACTGTAAATGCTTCAACTGAAGGTCTTGCAATATCTTTGGCTAGAATAGAAAGTAAACAAAATTAAATTTTATTATAAATCACAATTAACCTGTGTAAGTGTTTCAAAAACTGAGTTCAATAAGTTTACTTTAACTTAAGTGAGATTAATTTTTCATTTATTTTCTTGTCTAAGTGTTCATTAGAAATTTGCGTGAGAAAGGATCTTATTTAGGACAATATCTAGATACATTTCTGGAAATGATATGTGTACCATTCTTTAGATGGAATTGAAATGTCACTCTGATAAGTTGTGTAATGAATGTTTGGATTAAAGAATTATGATGGTTCTTGACTTTGAGGTTGATGTGCTTATTAGTGTTGTTAATGTGACTTTGCAGGTTAGAGAATTTCTATTACAGACTGTTGCTTATAGTCTCTGGATATATGCACAACACTGAGATTGCAATTGATGCTCTTTCAGTTTGGTAATTTGTGCTTTCTTAGTTTTTTCTTTCTAGTTTAGCCCTATATTGGTTTATTGGAGTATTTGCTGAATTAAAGTCAAACCTTGCATGGCAGTGTGACGATATATGGCTGGGAATCCATGATACCGCTTGCATTTTTGGGTGCAACCGGGTAAGTCACTGGTTGTAAGTCCCCCTTTCTTACACTCCTGAAATGAGGTATATTATTCATTTTCAGTATGGAGAAATGTTTAACTATATTGAAAAACTAGTTAGCTCATGGGTGAGGTTGAGTATTCCTTGATGTATACTCCAATGTAACTAATGTCCAGAAGCAGAACCCTGCAAATCGATACAAACGATCCTGGTGTGTTTTTGTTGATTGATTCTGACGAGACTGTGGACTTATAACATTTGGAACTTTGATTTGCTTTGAGAGTGTTACCTCCCTTTACCAAGTGAAAATGCTGTTGGAGATAATTGTATGTGTTAGCGCGAACAAGGAGTAAGTTTTGTGATAGAATAATTCAAAAGGGTTTATACTTTGTCTTGCACTGTCGTTGATCTGTACTTAGTTGCTGACATGTTTCTGTCAAAAGATGGAGACTTGTTAAAAATGAATGTGATGATTCATGAGATCTTGATTTATCATTTAATTTTGGTGAGTTTTCTATAGGAGCATTGCTTTCTTTCCCTTAAATTTTAGTAAGACCTACCATATTCGATGATTAATTTTTCAACCCTTTACTCATATAACATTCTTCAACTCAGGGTTCGTGTAGCAAACGAGCTTGGCGCAGGCAATGCAGAAGGTGCAAAATTTGCAACTGTGGTTTCTGTGGTAAATACTGTACTGGTGGGATTTATATTTTGGTTGGTAATTGTATTCTTCAACAAGAATCTTGCCTTGATCTTTACATCGAGCTCGTTAGTTATCCAAATGGTCAATGATCTGGCAACGTTGTTAGCTTTTACTGTTCTTCTTAACTGCATTCAACCAGTTCTTTCAGGTGAAAGAGTATATAACACACCCTATAGTATAAGCAATCAACTCGAATTTCAATTTGACATTGTGCTTTTTTCTGGTATCTGCTTCTCTTCAGGGGTGGCAGTAGGATCTGGTCGTCAAGCAGCAGTGGCATATATAAACATTGGCGGTTACTACTTGGTTGGAATACCTCTTGGGGTTCTCCTTGGCTGGTTGCGTCCTTCGAGTATTGTTGTAAGTCTACCATATCCTACTCTGACACGGTTAGAAATTCAAGTGTGAGTCTAAGTCTCACATTGATTAGAAATGAGAAAATAGATCACTATATAAGAATAAAGACACATATCCATAAACCCATTGCCTTAAGATTTTAGGTTGAAAGTGGTGTCAATTTCTTATGTGGTTGGACTCTAAATGTCCAATCTACTCTTACATAAGTATATTCATCTATCCGTGAGATTTTTTATGAATGAAAAGGGTGCCAAAGATGTTATAATAAAAGTATTCATCCTTTGTAACCATGGTAACAATATTGTTGGTGTAGGGAATGTGGAGTGGAATGATGAGTGGAACGGTGGTTCAAACATTGATCTTGGCTACTATTACGATGAGATATGATTGGGAAAAAGAGGTATGCTTTACAACGCTCGGACATGGAATGAAACGATTTTGTTTCACTTTCTTTGGTTTCATTTTCATCCAACAAAATTAAACCACATAATGCACTCCGTCTACTTAAAAAACGAGTCTGTATTATGTCCAGTAAATAGCAACTTTGAAGTAATATATACTGTTTCGTTTCTCTAGTGAACGATTACAGAAACTCGTTAACAGTCATGTGGTTGCTTATGGTTTGTAGGTTCGGAAAGCTCAAATTCATATCAAAGAGGAAGCACATTCTAACTAATAACAAAGGTTAAATTTGCATTTAATGACTGTGAAAATTATGATTTCTTATTTAAGGTAGTTTTATTCTTTGCCTCATAAAAAGGGTCTCAGTCAGAATTATTGTGCTTAGCTAATTGCTACTATTTCACAAAGGCGATTTGAATAATTTGCTTAAAGTTAATTGTTTTAAAACACATAATTTCTTATGTTTTATACAATTCATTAAATGAATTCTACAAGTTATTTTACAGCTGTTTTTTATTTTTTATTTACATTTTACGTTTCTTATCTGCGGCTGGTGTTGGAAGAGAAGTGTACAATTTTACACTCTGTAGCAAGCAACACCAGAATCATTTAATAAGATGATCATTATAAATTTATACAAATAACTATAATCATTTAATAAGTTTACATGCAAAATGATATTATATTCAAATCGTATCCAGTTTTTTATATCCAATTATATTGTGGTGTAACTAGTTTTAAGTTTAAAAAAAAGCTTATATAAATGAATACATATTGTATTATCCTGTTTCTCAAAAAATTTGGTTTGACACTCAGTTTAATGCGTTTTCTGGTTAATCAAATTAACTCTGTGGATTCTTTGTAAATAAAACTAGCAAACACTTATTTTTTAATACAAATCAGAGTGTTTTTAAAGTGCTTTAATTTAGGATTTCATAACTAACAAAAGTTCATGCGCAATCCGTTTATATTGGAGATCAATTTGACAAATACATTTAATTCATTGAATTATCTTTTTATGTGATTGTGGATGTCAATTAGAAATTTATGCATTCTTTTCCGATAATATTATTTTTGTATTTTTAGATGGAGATGAAATGGTGTGAATGGAAATGTAATGTAGTGACTAGAGATGGTGAGGAAGAACACAATGGTGAAGAGGGAGATTTAAGTAACTATAAACTTAAATTGCAACAAATATAAATGTAGGAATGAATTATTAAGGATAGAACAAGAACTTGTAAAGGAAATCTATGAGATTTGTGACCCAAAACAAACATCATTATTGAATTAAACATGAACAACCTATTTGTATTTTCCTACTTTCTTGGCAATTAAGTCACAATCAAATAAAAGAAAATTATACATTGTGTCAATTATGTCTACTAAACCCATATTTGCACTAGTTACCATATGCCTCAACTTTCACTTCGATCATAAATAATCGATTTTTTAATTTTGTCTTACGAACGCCTTTTTCTATAAATTTTTTGAGTTTTCGATCATTATTTGATTTTCATTCCTAAGTTTTCTTTCAATTCCATGTTTCAATCCCTTTCTTAGTCCTATGATCAACCTTTTTATCTTTATATTTCAATACAAAATTATATATATATATATATATATATATATAAATTTCACTCTACCTTAATAATATATATGCTTTCTTTCTTATATTTGTTATTCCGAATTATCTATTCATGTTTTAAAATAGTTTTTCTACATAGACAATATTAAGTTATTATGAAACACAAATCTTATTTTACCACAGTCTTGAGATTCCTTAGATGGATGCTCCACGATCTTGTCCGTCAAGTCTCCATCATCTGCCGCCTTGTGCAAGGTATGAGATGGGGGTAAATGCAGGAATGGACTACGATGATCAAATAAGCAAAAACTCTCAAAGTCAAATCTCATATTAGAAGGATCCACATTGTTTAGGAGTCGAGGTCAAATGCAGTTTAAATACTCATTCCTCCCTTTCAAGAATAGAACTGTGACAAAATTTCACACTCCAAAATAAGAATTATATAATAACTATTTAATTAAGTTTATAATAGGTCTAATTATTGATTTAGTTCTCCAATTCATTATTTTGATTCATTTGGTATGATAACTAAGGTCAATAATAAATTAGAAGACTAAATCACTAATTAAACTTTTATAATATAAATAACAAGTTAAAGTTAGTTATAATTTAGTTATGTTGTTACAGCTGTTATATAGTTTTTTTTTTCTTTTACTTTTTAATTGATCAGATATTATAAAATTAATTAGTTACGGTTATTGGCAAAAGTTTTATGATAAGTTATCATGTTAACTCCCAATAATAACCTTAGTAGGAATTTGATCTAATTTAAATAAATCAGATTCGTACATTTATGGGCTCTTAATGGTAAGGCTAAATCTAAAAACTTGTTGAGAATAGTTTTTATCTACATCTATATATTTATATACAAAGTGGGTATATATAATGAAAAGCTACAAATTATAATTAATTTTTGTAAAAAGGGAATTTGGCTAAAGTTCTTAAATTACTAAAATTCAATTAATTATTTTCTTCAATCATGGTGTCGTGCTTTGATACATATCTTATGAAACTAAAAGAACAATAGTTATACTATCACTTGAAGACGATCTTGCTCTCCACTCTAATAATTTAATAAATGAATTTCTGAAAAAGGTAAAATTTAAAATTGATTAATTTAATAACCTGCTACCCTTGACTGCGCAGAAATTGTCCACCATTGTTTGAATAATCTGTTTTTTATTCTGGCATCACCTTCTTTTGTTCCCAAAACCAATCCATCACTTCTTCAACATGTTATTTCAACTTTAATAATGAAAGAACTTTACAAAAAAATTGCATAATAAAATTGCAATATCAATATTAATTTCTTCATAGTTGGATGTGAATGTGGTAAGTGAGTGACACAGAATTAAACGTGTTACTGTATTTGTACGAAATTATCTCTGACAGAGAATCTTTGTCCATAACCATCCATTCTTGACACTTCCAAAAAGAGAGGATGTGGTGAACATGTTTGGCATATAACTTTCTTAAACAACACTTTATTCTTAAACGTTTCTTTCCAAAATCTACAAATGTAAGTGACTATTGAAGATGCAGAGTGCAAATGCAAAAGCAAAAGCACGTGCCTCTATTGGCTATACACTTTCTTAATTCATGTCGTTTTTTTAAAGAAAATAAGAAAGTGAGTAGATTTTTTTTATAAATATTTTTTAAATAAAAAATAAATTTGATTTAAATTTGCTATTATTTTGTAAAATAAGTTTTTTTTAAAAAAAATTATTTTGGTAAAATCTATCTTTTATTTTAATGGCTGTGCTCATTCCATAGCACAACCAACCTTCTACCTACCAAAAGTTTGAACCTAACTAAGGTATGGCTCCTCCACTCCACTCTTGAAATTTTAAACAACATGGATCCTATTTTTATTGATTTCGATAACTTTTATAAGGAAGGTTAATTTCTATTTAAATGAATAATATCATAAAATTAAATATAATAGCAAAATTGACTCATGAAAATATTTTTATATAAATAGTTGTAATATTTCATTCTACTTTTTGAGTGGAGGTTTACCATTTTTCGTTTTTCATTTTCATTTTTAAATTTCTATTAAATATATGAACATATTTAAAAGCTATTCAGTCAACACAAAATTACATTTTTCATTTTACTCAAATTACTCAAGTATAATACGATACAAATGTTTACAACATTATGCAGAATTTTAAAAATAATTGTATTAAAATTTCAGACTAACTACGTATATGTTCCTTTTTGTCTTTTTCACGGATTTCTAAGTAATTATGCAGGTTCAATTTTTTTTTATCCGCAACTAAGAAGGTTCGATAATTTTCAGACACTTGTTATTTTTCTTTTGCCCCACTTTATTTTTATCATACCATCATTTAAAAAAATTGTAAAAATGCAATTTAAAAACTTACAATATTAAATAGCCACACAATTTATATAGCCCTCGCATATTCTATATATAGCAAAAACAAAGAAACTATACATATGGAATTAAATATATGAGTTATATTATCATGTTATAAGGAGAGAATTATTCAACAATAGTTATGATTAATTCGATCAATGGTATAGTTATAGTCGTTAAAATTCTCATCACGATTTTAGTCTTAAAAGACCAGTCAAAAAAGAAAACAAAATATTGGAATTGTTCTTCATTTCAACTCACAAGCTATATAAAACTATTGATATACCGAAATACTATTTAAACTTATAAAACGTTTAGTATTTAGAATGTATGAATTGAATGAAAAAATTATAAGTAACACTAAAGAAATATCCTTTACTTATGAAAGTAAAAAAAAATAAAAATTTTATTACTTTTTTTCATAAGAAAAGAAAGTTCTTTGAATGTAAAGATTATACTCATGAGATATATCCTCTGAAGTTGGAAAAAAATAATTGGTGGTCATGCAAATTTAATTACATCATTAACCAATATTTATTTAAAGAAAAGTCGTTTATGTATGGATGAGATCAGTCCAATTTTAATATAAATTGCATATCAATCCAATCCAAATATCAATTTGTATGAAGTCAAAATGTCATATTCCTTTTACACACATTTTATATATATTACCTTTTAAACCTTTTTTTTTCTATTTCATGTCATCAGTAATCGTGTTACACTTCTATTTCTCCTCTTGTGTTTGTATTCTATTTTGCCTTTTAATCATTAAGAATCAAGAACTATTATTCAAGTTGGAGATAAAAACCCTACTTTTAACATTTTCGTCTTCTTGCTATTCACTATTTCGATGCTACCAAGAAAAAGAGATCCACGGAATCTTCGAGTAACATCAAATACAATATTATTTTATTCTGAAATATATATATATATATATATATATATACCTAAAAAGTAAATAAAAATACATACTCTAATGAATAAAAACGAACAACTCCATTATATACGTTAATGTTTGATCAGAAACGGATTAAGTGAGTTAACTTAATTAAAATTTTTTTTTTCAATTTATTTTATATATTTATTATATTATAATGATAATAAATTAACTTAATTTATTTTGTATAATAATAGAATCAAAGTATTTACTTAATTTTTAATTATAAAAATAATAATTAAAGATTAAAATATTAAAATATTAATGTATATATATTGACAAACAAAATAATTAAACATTCAAATTATTTAAATATTTTATTAAATATCATTCTATCATTTAAACATACGAGCCTGTGAATCTATATAATTAAAAATAATAAATATTTATAAAAAAAAAAGTTAAAAATTATAAAAAATGTTCGTTGATCAAGTGAGCCAATTTACCTTTCACCCAACTCAATCCTGGTTAACTCGTACATTAAGTAAATCTAATTTTATTTATTCGACTCACTTTTAAAAAAGAATTGAATTTTTCTCGGCCAAATCTGAACCTACAGTGAACTAAATTCACTCACAAATTAGAACCCATTTTTATGTCTCTATTTTCAATCGGTAAATTGTATAAAACACTTCATGTTCTGAATTGTTAAATACTTATACAGATGAACATGTAGATATATTAAGGAAATTGCAGTGGTATATATATAGAGAGATAAGATTGAAGAAGATGAAGCAACAGCGGTGTTAGGTTCTGCTTTGTTCCTCCATAGGGCCATGGAGAGCTTCAAGGGAGACGATGAAACCGAGAAAAACCTTGCAGAAGCTCTCCTACAACCGGAAGAGGCGGTTATTCATGCAGAACAACGACACGACCAACCCTACGAGGAACAAAGTTTTGGTAACAAACTCTGGCTGGAAACAAAGAAACTATGGGTAATTGTCGGACCCTCCATCTTCAGCCGCCTCGCCTCCTTCAACATGAACGTCATCACCCAAGCCTTCGCCGGTCACCTGGGTGATGTGGAACTCGCCGCCATTTCTATAGCGAACACCGTCATCGTTGGCTTCAATTTCGGCCTCCTGGTAAGCATCACCAATTCCCTTTTCCGGTAAACTCACATTCCCTGTGTTATGTTATGATCGATATTTGAAAGTGATTTGGTAACTAATTACACAGCTGGGGATGGCGAGCGCGTTGGAGACACTGTGCGGGCAAGCGTACGGGGCGAAGAGATACCACATGTTGGGAATATACATGCAGAGGTCGTGGATTGTTCTGTTCGTGTGCTGTTTCGTGCTGTTGCCGTTTTACATATTCGCGACGCCGCTTCTGAAGTTTCTGGGGCAGCCGGATGATGTGGCGGAGTGGAGCGGCGTGGTGGCGGTGTGGCTGATTCCTCTGCACTTCAGTTTTGCGTTTCAGTTTCCTCTGCAGAGGTTCCTCCAGTGCCAGCTGAAGACGGCGGTTATTGCGTGGGCTTCTCTGGCGGGTTTGGTGGTGAATGCGGTCACTAGTTGGGCCTTGGTTTATGTGTGGGATTTTGGACTTTATGGTGCAGCTATTTCTCTGGATATTTCATGGTGGGTTTTGGTTTTTGGCATGTACGCTTATACTGCGTATGGTGGATGCCCTTTAACTTGGAAAGGTTTCTCTGTTGAAGCCTTTTCTGGACTCTGGGAATTCCTCAAACTCTCTTCTGCTTCTGGTGTCATGTTATGGTATTCCATTATCATCTTCTTAACTTTTTCTTTCTTCTATTTTTACCTACACAGTTAAACAATAATTAATATGGGTGTTCAATCATGCAGCTTTGAGAATTGGTACTACAGAATACTGGTTCTTATGACTGGCCACTTGGAGAATGCCACCATCGCCGTTGATGCCTTATCTATATGGTAAGTTCTTCACTCTTTTTTTAAACCTTAATTCTGCAGAACCTAAAATTTACTCAGTTATATTTACGTTATTTTACTGTAACATGTTGCATTTTGTTTTGCAGTATGACCATTAATGCGTGGGAGATGATGATTCCCCTGGCTTTTTTCGCCGGTACAGGGTACGTTTCATTTAAATTTATATCACTCAAAAGTTATTATTTTTACATTAAAGTTACACTTTTTGGACTAGATAATCATTTTATTTTGAGAAAAAAACACGTTTTTCCTTGATTGTATGATAATCTTTTGATTAACGACTTCAGGATTTTCACCGAGTAACCTAAAAACACCATCATTACTTATATCTTTATTGCGAGAAAATGATCTTCATTTTCCTCCTTTTGAGAAAAAAGTTTGAACTATATTGCTTGGGTAACATAGGTAGCATCATTTTGACAAACTTTTATTTATTTAAAGTTTGACAAAATTTTATTTTTTAAAATACATTAAACCTTTTTTTTTTCAAACCACATTAATTTTTTGTGGTCACATGTCATGTGATCGTAAAAAATTTGTCTACAAAACTTTCATAAAAAATAATTTTTCGTATATTTACGTCTTCATGCTACAGTGCTGAAAACTGACAAGATGTGATAATTTCATTGAAGATAATATTAGATTCCACGTGACTTAAATAAAACAAAGTAAAACCACAGTCATTTATCTTGTCCGATCAGTCATAGGATCGGTACTCAACCACAAAAAGAACAAGAAAAATCAATGTCGACATTGATTTTTTAGTCAGTTATTTACAACAAAAACAAAAAAAACTTGTCATAAAACCGTACTTTGCTTTTCATCTTAATTAAAAGTATGGTTTAGAATCCATCGTATTGTGGAATAAACTATTTCAATAACATTATAAATTATGTCACCTCGTATTACTATTTTATTTCTTACTCTCATACATACTTTTATCGGTAAGAGAAACGAGAAATATATAGACTAGAATAAGTTGGTAGCATGAAATAAATAAAAAGTAAAATAAAAATTAAACGTGTTTGGTACCAAAAAAAGGTCAAAATATATAAAAAATAAAATAACACACATTTTTAAAATTTTTATTATTTTCTTTCATCTTGCACCTAGTATTTCTATTTTCCTATCTTTACCCCTCATGTCACCCACATAAAATCTTAGATTTATAATTATGGGGAGATATTAAGTACTGTCATGGATTGTGAGTCCTTTTCTTCACGGGTTCATCTTTTATAATAATAAAATAAAATAAAAAATTACTTCTGTATCACTTTTAACTTTTCTTAATTATTTCAGTCTAACCATAGATGTAAAAAAAAAAAACATTTTCTAGGGTGAATAATTGAAGATTGTGGTAATGAAATTGCAGAGTGAGGGTGGCAAACGAGCTGGGTGCAGGGAATGGAAAAGGAGCAAAATTTGCAACGCAAGTGTCAGTGACGCAATCGATAGCGATTGGGGTTGTCTTGTGTGTTCTGATAATGATATTTCATGATTATTTGGCTTACATATTCACCACCAGCTCTTCGGTATTAGAAGCCGTTGACGACATGTCATTCCTCTTAGCCATAACAATTCTTCTCAATAGTGTTCAGCCAATTTTGTCAGGTACACATCTTCTTTTAATAATGATATTCCATATCTCACTCTCATCGTCCATGGAATCTCAAATTCCAACGTATATGCAGCCAAATGCAACCTATTCAATCTTATATGTTCACGGAATTTACATGTGCCTCTCAATATTTAATAAGCCATTTTCTTTCTATTTTCAAAGATAGCCCTTCAAACATAGTTTTAACGGTCATTCTACAATATTTTTTTAAAAAGTCTGAGATCAATTAATTTATAATATATATATATATATATATATATATATATATATATATATATATATATAAATACAATTTTTATTTTCAAACCAATTTTTTTAAAATTGAATTAAGTTTAAATTCTATTTCAAACCATTTTTAATAAGAGTGCAGTTTAATAAAAGAGGGAATTTTTGGGTTTCAATCGACTTTCAATTCTACTTAGTTTACGTGTTATTCTTTAAAATGAGTTTTTTTAATAGTGTACTCTTACAATAATTATCTTTTATCAATTTATTAAACAAATAGGATGAAAAAGTCCTAATTTATATTAGAGTTACAAAAATTAATGTATTATCGTATGTAGGTATAAACTTTAATAACTAAAATTCGGTAAAACTTTTAGTCCACCAACTGATTATTTTTAAATTCATTAACCTTATCATTGATAACAATTAAATTTATCCTTAACATTCATAACAATTGTGTGAACTTAGTTAAACTAATTTATAACAAAGCCTCTCTACTAGATATATCTTGAAACACATGCACTTGCAATGATTCAAGACTAATATCTCACTAATAGAAATTTTAATATTTTGTGGGGGTTTTCTTGCAAATTTGATATAAAATTTTGCAAAAAGAGATTTTTTTTTTGCTATTTTTCTTACGAATTTTAATTAACAGATAATTTTGTTGTGAATAATTATTTCCTACAAAATTATAAAATTTGCAAGTATTTCTTACAAAAAAATTTATTAGCAAAACATTTTTGTACAATATTTTTCAAAAAATTTGGTAACATATTCTTGCAAATTGTTATTCGTAACAAAATTTGTAAGTATTTTCTAAAGAAAAAGTTCAAAATAAAATTGACAAAAAATATGTATTTTTTTCAATAGTGTCTTATATCATATCCTTCCATTGGTTGTAAACAACCTCCTCAATTTGATACATGCTTGAAAAATCTAACCATTCCCAATTTGGTGTCCATGCACCAGTGCAGTAAGGACTTTTGACCCCGGTTGTTTTTGTTATTCTGCCTCGGATTTAGAACCGAGGCATATTGGGGTCTTTTGGCCTCGGGTGTTAACCGAAGCCATAAAGTGTTTTTTCTACCTCGGGTAACGTAAGAACCAATGCCATAGGGGACATTTTTTTGGAACACCACTGCAGTTGTGGTAAGTCGTTCGAGAGCATGATGGAAATCGACAATATCCAAATTGAATCGAAACAGGAACGTAGTTTTCGTCCTCCTCCACACTTCCCTTAACCACACAGGTTGAATCTCTGTTCACAATCTCCTCCACACTTCTCGAACATGGTCCTGAAGGAGTATCAGATCGCACTCAACTTCGCCACCGATTACGACGAACGCGACCAACCCACCAACGGCATCTTCCGCCCCGTCTGGAACCTTGCGCAAGTAACACCAGAAGCCATCAAGCGGTTCAAGGAGAAGGCCGGAAGCATGGACGTGGAGGTGGAAGTGTTCATCTCCATCGGCAACCGCGGCAACCGTCACCCCTTCAAATCCCTCGACAGAGAAGCATGGATCGTCAACGCCACCAACTCACTCACGCGCCTCATCCAGGAGGTGAACCTCCAAGTGGACGACATCGACGTGCAGTACGAGGAAATCGAGCCCCCGATTTCAGCCTCTCTTCCACTTTGCATTTCAGCCACCCTTTTCAACAAACCCTAAAATGGAGGTGCAGCGAACCAGCGGCGACAGCGAACCAGTGACGGTGGAGGGGTAGGTTGCAGGGAGAGAGAAGAGAGAAATGGAATTGTTGAGAGAAATGGAGACTGCGGCGGGGAAGAAGAAAAAGAAAAAAGGGCACGCATTTTGGCACCGGTTGTCAATCACCCGAGGCCAAATATGTGAGTTTTTGGCTTCGATTCTCCGCAACCGAGGCATATGCTAGTTTTTGGCACCGATTTTTTATCAACCGAAGCATAACACCGTTTTTGGCTTCGGGTGTTCTGTGAACCGAGGCATAAAAGTTGGGTAGAATTGCAAAAATGCTACCGCGCCATTATATGTTTCGATTTTTTTATAATCGAGACATATAAAGCGAGTTAAAAACAATAATCTGCACTAGTGATGTTGTATAATTTTTGAGAAATTCATCACATTCATCCTATTTATTAATACAACATGCAACCTTCTTTCATTTAAATAATTCACACAACACAACACTTAATATTTGCTATAGCATCACTACCACCAACATTAAGTTGGAAAATTGTACAAGCAGTGGTCCATGAATATTTATATTGAATATCAAACAAAAAATTAAGATTCATTTGATACAACATAACACACATTTTTAAAACTAAAAATTATAACATATCTTATATAATATTACAGGTGTGGCTGTTGGTTCGGGATGGCAATCATACGTGGCATACATAAATATAGGAAGCTATTACCTCATCGGCCTCCCACTCGGAATTATCATGGGATGGGTCTTCAAAACTGGTGTTGCAGTAAGTATAACTAATCTACTAATTAAATTTAGGATTAAATATATTTTTGTCATTTAACTTTAAAGTGAATTTTAGAATTAGTCTATTTCAAAATTTTGGACTAATTTAGTCATTTATCTTTCGAAATACGTAGAATTAGTCATTTTAATCATTTTTTGTTAGATTTATCTGATGTTTTGTATATATTTCAGGATTATATTTGAGTTGTTTAACACATTTTTGTTTTAACGTTAAGTGAAATATTACATGAAACGCATTTAATTACCACATTTAAACTCTTGTTAATTACCTTGTTTTGAAGCCTTAATGTGATGTTGTTGATGGCAGGGTATATGGACTGGCATGATCTTCGGTGGCACAGCACTTCAAACATTCATACTCATCATAGTAACAATACGATGTGATTGGGAAAGTGAGGTACATATATTTATATTTATATTTCAATTTTAAAGTTTTCATAATATATAAATTATTTGTATGCATGTTGTAATATTTTCTTTTCATTGCGTTTTGCAGGCGAAGAAAGCTCGGTTTAGGGTAAATAAGTGGTCGAGATCTAATTCCAATGCGGCACTGCAAATCTCCAATTAACGTTCCTTTTTCTTTAAATAAGTTTTATTCTTGACAAAATTCCAATATATTATCGTACAAGTTATTGGTTATGTTGTTTTTCAATCATATATTCAAAGTTTTAATTTACTATTTTATTCGGTTTACTTTTTCTTTCTTCGATCATTTTGTATGATTGTTGCTCATTCAACGTTTTATATTTCCCGTAATTTCTTGATATGGGATATAGTTACAAAGTTCTATATTTAATGTTATTTTCTTAAGATATGATAGTCAAAAATTGTAAATAAATATGTTGTCTCACGTGTATCATTAATTCCTTTTTCTTTCATATGTTTTTAGGAACTGGTGTGTAGACAATTTAATTTTTCATATAACTAAGATTCATTATCAGTTGACTATACAAGTTCCCAGCCTAACTAATTTCTGATATTTATATCATTTTTAAAGGTTTAGTTGATGGCGTGAGTTTGAAAAATAAATAAATATCATATAGAACCATTGAGTTTAGCATATGGTTCAAAACATAATTCTCAAGGAAAAAAAATGTATTTAGCAATTTAGAGATTGTAGTTAGCAATTTTGTATTTGTACACTTTCCGAGGGTGGAAATTTTGTTGAAATCAGACTCACTCAAAAAGCCTGGATCAAGCGGTATAAAGACCTGGGACTACTATTTTCACCACCCCTTTTTCTCTTCACAACCTCTGCCACTATTTTTTTGGTTTTTTATATCCTACCTTTATGAATTTGTATTGTAATTGATTTTTGTAATATAAATATATTCTAATACATGATCAAAACTGATAGGTATTATACTTTTTCATAACTATGAGAATTAGTCTCATATTTCTTTTATATTATGAAAACTAATTTCCGTATAATAAATTTGTGGCAATTAGTTTCTATAAATATAAAAAATATGTTATGAAAAGTATTTTCCCAAATATATATTAGGATACAAATATGTGATAGAAGCTAGTTTTTTAATTTTTTTTTATAAAGGTTATTTCAATAATAAATATGCAATGAAGTGAAAATAGAATAACAAATATGTTTTTAATCCTTTAACTATTAATTAAAATTGGAATTAATCCATTTTCGAAACTTTAGATCAATTTAGTCTCTCATCCTTAAAAATTGGATAAATTTAGTCATTTTAACAAAATTTTGTTAAATTTATTTGACGTTTTATACACATTTCTCATCCAACGTTGAAGAAAAATGAGTTAAAAGATATAAACAACTTAAATATTATTATGAAATGTATTTGAAACGTCAAATCAATTTACAAATATTTTGTTAAAATGACTAATACACGCATCTCTAAATTTGAGAGACTAAATTAGTCTAAAGTTTTGAGGACAATTTTCACTAAAAATTAAGGGACAAAAAACATATTTAACCCTAAAAATAACATTGAAGGAAAGAAAATATTTTATGATGAATTATAATGATGATGGTATTCGCTCTTCCTACCGTAAAATTTTTATCAGTATAATGGAGAACTTTAACCTTGATTAGATGAAAATAGTTGCAATTATATGTTAAATTTTACGAGAACTTTAAGATTATATTAGCTTGCATTTTAATTTATGTAATTGAAATTTGCTTTTTATAAAATGTAATTATTAAAATTAAGGAATTGTTAAATATTTAGAAAGTTTGAAAATAATAAATTTGATACATCTTGACAATGTGAAAGAAAGCTTTTAGTTTGTGAAAGTGAAACCGAAAAGAGATATTTATCAGTTAACTAACAAAATTGTTCGATACTATGTATCCAAAATTAAATGTATTTATGTATTTGTATGAATGGAAAATTGCTATATTAAAAACTTATCCTAATATTTCTTCTCAAGACTAACAGATACAGATTTTTTAAAAATACATCAAAAACCATTTGTTTAGATTCTTAATTATTAAAAAAAATGTCTCACCATTTAGCTAATTTTCTAATTTAGAACCAAATAGATAATTAAGATTTTTTTTTCTTCGAAGAAAATTATTAGAAATTTGAAATGTCATATAAAATGGATTTTAAATTTTTTTTATCAAATATATTCGAGAATCATGTTAAATAAACACAAAACAGGTGTTTGGTAAACATTTACTTTTATAATTTAATATCTATACATCGTCTTACTCAGTGTACAAGTCAATCATTTTTTCTTCTTTCGCTCTTGTCCTCTTTGTTTTTCTATACATTTCTTCTCCCACAATTTTTCTTAATTGTTTACTACACTGCCCTTTTATGCTTCAATTATTGAGACGAAAATTACATATGGGTGTCATGTTATGTTTCAATATGAACTGAAATTCCATCTTCATGACATTCAATATCATTTATAAAGTTACCCTACATAAACTTAAATTCGGAGTTAATAAAGTAATCATAAAGTAAAATAATATAAATTATGTACTAATCGCTATTTTTATATGCTACTATATTTTTAATTATCTTTCCTAGTATTGTTTTAATAAAATAACCTAGCAGACACGCCTAATACAGCCAGATCATAGCAACACAAAAGGGTAGAAAAATCAAGAGTTCATGAAATTTATTATTATTTTTTCTACAGAAATCTCTTTTTACAAGCATATACATGATGATTCTAATTATTTTTTCACTTTAATCATTCCGCAAACATAACATCGAACGATCAAAGAAACTAAGAAACTAAGAAACTAAGAAACAAAAAAGTATCACAAAAAAATTGAAAAAGTATAGCACCACACTTCCAAATGGAAGGAGCACAATGCGCGGATTCCCACAAAATACAAGGGAAAGAAAAAGGAAAAAGCAACCAAAAAGAAAAAAAAAACGAATTATTCACTGAAAGTAACCGTTGCCATATGTCACCTTACCGTTGCAAAATCTACCCGTGGGACCGGACTCAGTTGCCCCGGGTCAAGAAACGGGTTTGTGGAGCGAGCCAATTCGGCGGCGCCGGTGTTGACAACCACCGTGAGCCACTTCCCTTCAATCTCCCTCTTCTTCGTGATTCCCTTGATCTTAGTGTTGTGAAGCAAATCCCAGAATCCATTGTTCCTTTTCCTATTCACGAACAAAAGAACCAACTTCTCCTGAGTCTCCTCCAATCTCCCTAAATACCCAACCAACTCGTTCAACTCACCCACATCAAGATCCTCCATTCTCTCCCGGAGTTCTTCCACGCGCAACAAAATCTCAACCTGCACGCTCCTATAATCCTCGCCCACCAGCCGTACAACCTCGTACACCAACTCGTTCCTCTGCAGGTGAAGCGAATCAGGCACGTGGCTTATCTGTTCGACGAAACCCACGAGCGCCTCCACCTTGTACAACAAATCCGCATTCGACGCGTTCGAAAGGATAATCTTTTTACTTTCTTGGGACTCGCGAGAGGCGTTGAGGTAATACCCCAAGACTCTGGAAACCGTGAGGCTCTGTTCCAGCACGCCGGCGTACCACCGCACCCAAGAACTCAGCTCCACCGATTCCACGTCCGACTCGTCGCGAAAGTTCGAGAGGTTAAGAAAGTTGTGGCCGCCGTACGAAGGGTAGCACGAGAGTTGGTCCTTCAACGTGAAGGATCCCTTTACGACGACGTTGTGTAGAGTGAAGAGGCACTTGAGCGCCACGGTGGCGCTGCGCGTCTGGTGCAGGCGGTCCATGAGCGCGTCGATGCAGTCGCGCGGGTGGCGGTTGGAGCCCTGCCCCACCGTGAGTACCGCGGCGATGGTTTCTTCGGAGGGAGGCGCCGTGAGGGCGTGTGTGGTGGCGCGGAGAACGTGCACCCGGACGGAGGACACGTGGCGCTTTGGGGATAGCACCGCCGCGATGACGGAGGCTTTGTCTTTGAGGTTTTGGGTCAGATTTTTGAACCGCTTTTGCTGCGCCATTTGGATTATGAATGTTACCAAATATAGAGAAATAACATAATTTGTGTTTATATATATAAAAAAGTGTTAGCGTTTTGTGTGTGCATTGGAGTAATTGAATTTGACGTAGTCAGAGACCCATTTTCACTCGCATTGCATACGGTTCAATAATTAAATTTTATTTATTGATGGAAAAAGACAGTGGTGTGTTGTCTTTTTTGTAATTAGATATGATGTTGTTGGGTAATGAGGGATGTGGATAGAACACCTCTAATTTCATTGTTTTTTTTTCCACGATGTTTCCTTCTATTGATAACGCGGGTAAGGAACCTGTTATCGATTTCTTTCAACTTTATTATCGCATGTTCATGATTATGTGTATAATAGAGACTTTTTGTTCATTTTATTTTTTTTAATTTCACCATTTGAAGAAATTAGTCACATTCGCTGGCTCAGAGATATATATTATTCTTTGCTTTTATTGACTTTTATTCTTTCAATTATTATCTTACTATTTCCTTTCAATTTCCGCTTTCAGTTGCTTGTTCAAAAATACGAATCACGTGTTTGAGATGCCCTTTTCATTTTTTAGCTTGAGGAGTGTATGTATTTTCAAGAACCATTTTGCCCAAACCAGTTTATGATGAGCGTTTCCATAATTTATTGATCTTGGGTGATTAGTTTTCGTGTATTTTTGCCTAATAAAATGGTTCCAATTGATCGGGATTGAAATTGGACCATTTTGCCCCGTGTTTTCTCCTTATAAATGCACTCCACATGGTTGAAAGTGTAAAAAACTGATCCTAAACCTAAACCACTTACAAATTCGAATCGGAAGTTAGGTGCATTATTTGAGAATTTGATTTTTTTTTTTTCTGTTATTCCTGTTATGTATTTCTATAATATGCTAATTATCATTAATTTTAACATTTTAAAATATATTAAAAAGTATGTACTTCTATAATATGCTAATTATCATTAATTTTAAAGTTTTAAAATATATTAAAAAGAATTGAAAATATGCATCTTTTTTAATACGACAGCACCCAAAAAATTAATACAGAATTTGTACTCATGATTTGAACCAATTTTTACCTTAGTTTGTTCACGAAATCCATACAAATGTTGATGGTGACACACAGTCATGTTGGATAATAATGGGCCGTGTTTGGAATCGGTCACAACATCAACTGGGTCGGGGCTTGAGTACAAATTCTGAGATTCCAATTGGGTTTTTAGCAAAAGTATACAGCGTCGTTACCGTGCTTCTGGATTGGGCTTGCCTTAGGTAGCTGTAGGGGATTTCTTTTTACACTCTCGTACTTTTCTTCTGCATCCCATGCATATGAAAATTCTCATTTGATCTTTCTAATTTATGAAAAGAAGCTTTCATATTATATAGTTCAAAATTCATTTTTTCTGCAATTCATTTTCCTTTTAATTCTGTAATCTAAAAGTTTTACTTTTAGATTGTGTGATATATTTCTTTTTTTTTTCATGAAAAAAAATCTAAATTATGCAATTTGTAAACTGATTTTACTTTTAAATTATGTATTCTGAAAGCACTTTTCGGTTCCCGAATGTGCAATCTAAAGGTATATTTCTGTGAAAAAATATGTTTTGAATTGCAAATTTTGAAAGTCATTAATGTATGGATTATGTTAACTGGATTGAGGAGACAAAATGGGTAGGTTCACCCTACTTTGGTTCATTTCGCCAGTGACTTATCAAGAATGGGATAGAGTGGGTTGGCTTGACATAGGAAAGTGAGCATTTCAACCTCCTTTTTTCTTCCTGCACGCCTATAAAATATTTTATCTCTATCTTATCTCTAAATAAAAATATATTAAAAATCCTAAATTTATTTTTTCTTTTTTCACACACCGTCCCTATTAACCTTTAGGCTAGTATCTCCATAATTTTCCTCACCCATCACCAATTTCAACTTCACAAACGGAGGTGTATACCACATTACCAAATTGGATAATATAGTATACACTTTCAGATCTAGTAATACATATTTAATTGACCAATCTGAAAGTGCATGCCTTTTTTTTTTTTTTTATTCAAGTTTATTGTGTGTGGGTTGCTGTTATGTAGGGCTCAAAGCCTCTACTCGTTCCATGTCGAAAAATATGATTCCAAGTGATGAAGGAACCAAAACAAAGATAATAGATGTACAATTAGAATCCAAACAAATTCTCCCGCATATCCAATTGGCTTAACAAAATGGATAAATAATGATTATGAAAGATTATACTTCTTTTAGGTCTTAATCATAAGATAAAAATATGCTTCTCAATTATATAATTCAAGAAGCCTAAGTGTATTCCAGCAAAAGTATCAAACTTAAGACCCAAACAACATACTTGTGTTATTTCTATGATGTTTGTTTGAAATGCCAAAAAAATTAACAAGATTAAATCTCAATCCAAATTATTAAATTTATCATGTTGTGAGACCAATGTAAATTTAAAACTTCAACAACTAAATATATGTAAGTGATATACATCACCATTGAATGCAACCAAAAAAATAGAAATCGATGTACATTATCATTTTTATGTTCGCACTTGTTGGTATCTAGAAACAACCTTGACATAGTATTATTGATAATGTTCTCTAATAAAAGTTGTCATTTTATCTTGACAATTATAGATAACTTTAGTCACCAATAAAAAAACAAAAAAGCATGTACTTTTGGATTAGTCAATCCGATTTGCATTATTGAATCTGGGAGTGTATATTGAATTAACAGCCAATTCGGTATGCATTACTAGATTCCAAAATGCATACCGAATTACTCAATTCGATATGTAAATTTAGATATCGAATTCAGTAATCTGATATATAAATTTACATACCGAATTGCGTTATTCAATATACACTCTCAAATTTGAAAGTACATTCTAGATTGGACAATTCAAAAATAATTATGTGAAGATGAAATTAGGGATAGGTGAGGAATATTACATGAAGGTCAAGAGGGATGTCCTGTGAAGAAAAGGAAAAGAAATTTTGAATTTTTAATATGTTTCTGTTCAAGGGCAAGATGGGGATAAAATGTTTTATGGGTCCAGGAAGAAAAAAGGGATGCAGGAAGAAATGTTTTAGGAAATTGGTATGAAACTCTTAATCCGTGGTTTGTTATATATATATATATATATATATATATATATATATATATATATATATATATATATATATATATATATATATTAAAAGAATGTAAGTATCTTTTAAGTTTTAATTAATTAATGTTTCTAATCAAATAAATTAAATAATTATTATTTGTTCATATTAAATTATTATATTCAAACTTTATTTGTAAGTCTTTATAATGATTAAAATTTTAATATTATTGTATATTTATAATATATAAATAATACATTATATATAATAAATAATATTTTTATTTTTATTTTTCTTAAAAAATAAAAAATGGTTTTTGGATCAATTGTCTTATCCCAGTTTTAATCTCTCAAATTGACATATTAAAATGAATTTGCGTATTAAAAATTTACCGCAGACTCACAATATATAAATTAGAAATTATTAATTTATTCCTTTAATTTTATTTACTTTTTTTTCATATTTATAATTTTAATTCAATTTAATTTTTTTAAAAAAAATAATCAATTTGATATCTTTTCAATTCAAACTAAATTAATAATTAAACTTAATTTATAAATTATTTATACACATTAAAATATTTATTTATAATTTAAATAAAAAACTATTCCACCTAAATATTCAAATTATTATTGTTTATCATATTAAATATTTAAAAATTACAAGTGTCACTTTTCAAATATTGACATGTGATAATAATAATAATGACATGTGACAGTGTCATGTTGATGACCATATTTAACACACACATGACAGATTTTTTTAATTATAAAAAATGAATTTTAAAATTTAAAAATATTAGAAATTTTATTATTTGACACGTGATGTGATATGTACAATTACTATATTAACATCAATATAATAAAAATAACTAAATTAAATATTTTTACTTAGAGGACAAAATTAAAAAAACAAAAAAACAATCTTTTTGAAAAGTAAAATAAAATTAGTGGACCAAGTTAGGAATTAAACCTATAAATTATCCTTTACTTAAAAGAGTTTTGAAATATTAAAATCTAAAAGTCAGTTTTAAATTGTATAATACGAAACTCTTTCCTAAAAGACTATGAAAGCTTGGATTAAAAGGCAGTGTAATATATAATAACCTCTTATGCGCATGAAGTACAATACAAAATGTTAGACCAAAAGAAGGCACAAGCATAGAGTTACGAATAGGTGAAAGAGTGACAAAGACATATGTAGGTACATAAATTTGGTTGAATTCTGGGTTGCTACTAACACTCTGCATTCTTTATTTATTTGTTCTCAGAACATGCGAACGTTAGTTGAGCAAGTAGAGGCTATATAAACCCAATTTGGAAAAAAAGTTCATTTATCTACTATTAACTTTACCTATATTTCTTTTCATAATTTCACTCACAACAACATAAAGACAATGATTCACGTCATCACACCCAAATTTCGACCATTGCAAACTCTTACGATTAAAGTTGATAAAATGGATTATTTTGTTCGAATACATCATAAATTACTCACTTAATAAATCAATTTAATTTGACTTACTTATTAATAAAAAAAATTAAATCCATAATAAGTCAGATTCTGAGCGGATTAAATTAAAAGTTAATTTATATTAAAATTTACAAAAATATTTTAATTCAATCCCACTCAAATGTGTGATGAAATAAATTAACCTTAAGATATACTTTCACAACTTTAATATCAACAACATGATTCTACAAATTATAAAACACGATTTTCTACTGTGATGATGTTGTCCTAAAATAAATATTATGTTGTGCTAGGTACACTAATAAAACAATATGATGCAAAAATATGTGAATATCAAAATTATGTTTTAACATTTGTCAAAACTGTGTATAAGGTGAATTAGATCATTGACAATTTTACTGATTATAGGACTCCTATGAAACACACTTTATTAAAGAAATTAAAATCTCTCGTGATTAATAATTAGATTTGCATTTAATGTGCTTACTTGTGATTAGTTATTGTGAAGTTTGAGAAGTTATATTACTTGAATAATGTCAAAAAGAAGGTATAGTCGTATACGTAACTTCCTTTTCCCTCTTTGCCTAACGCACTTCACATGTCAAAACAATTTAAGTATCAAAGAATTTAAATCATCAACAACAACCACAATTAACTTTCCTCCAACACTTACATGGTGCTTGCTTTATAAAATGGAAATATGTAAGATAAAAATAAATAATAAATCACTTTAAAGAACAAAATTACGTAAAAAAAAATATTTGATTATTTGTAAAATAAATATATGTGAGAAATAAAAACTAAATATTTTTTAAAACACTTTTAATATCTTGATCGATTTCATAAACAATAAAATAAAAGTTATATAAAAAATAAATGTAAAATAACAGAACGAGTTCTACCATTTTTTTATTTTTTATTTATTTCCTAAATTATTATTTTCCTCTTTCTCCTTTATCAATTAAGGGATTAGTAATGAAGCCATGGCACAATTTTTTTAGAGGCAAGATCATTTTTCTTAGATTCTTATGTAATGATAAATTTTCTACTATTAAAGATAGTTTTTAATATATATTTTCAGTTAAAGTTTATGATTACATTTTTCAAATTCTACAACGTGCTAACTATAAATTAACTAGGTTTGTTAATAAACCTAATAGACTAGGTTTGTTAATAAACCTAATAGGCATTACACTAATCCAAGCATTGGAATTGTCAAGGAAATTTTAAATTAAATGATTCGATCCTAAGACATTGTTAGGGTTAATCATTCATCATCTGAGATATTTTTTACTTTGGAAACATCGATTTCTTCACGATTTAATCTTTAAAAAATGGTTCAAAAGAATAAAAAGATAAAAAAATATTTAAACCAACTTAAATATCGACTTCTAAAGAATATGAAATTATTGAATGCGGCATGAACTAGGCCTAATTCTATTTTCATTCAACATTCAAATCCACCTTAATTCTATTCCCATTCATTTAACACTCGAATTCACCTCTTTTTTTTTTCCTTCTAAAAGTACAAAGCCTCTTGAAGCAATATCTCCAATCACATAAATTTGTCCAAAATTTGATCATTAAATTAAATATGGTTGTTTTTAATTCATAATATTTACAAAAACTCGTATTAATTTAATGTTATTTAACAACCCCGAGGTACATCAAAGTCAACCTTATTAATGAGAACAAAATGAAATCATTAGTTATACTCAATTTTAGTTATTTGAGAAAATTAATAATAATGTAATAAAACTATTTTTTTTTTTCGAAAGCAAAACTTTACTTGAGAAACAATAGAGGCAAAATTATGTTAATTTGTTATGAACAAAGAAGTACAAGAATATTGTGAGACATTTGTCAAGTCATTGTTAAATATACATTATTCTTGTGTGTATAATAACTTATATATGATTATATATAGCGATATAAACTTTAAATTGAAATTAATGTTGATCTGTATAAATAAGCTGTGTAAGGCACTTGACGTAGATAAACACGAAGAAGGATTTTCCTTAGAAAGTGAGAGATGAAAAGGAAAGGAAAAAAAATAAAAATAGGTGTTTGAAAAAGGAAAAATAAGAACATATAAAACTTGGAGTGGAAAGTCAAATTTATTTCTTGAGTTTTTATATTTATTTTATGAAATATTACAATATTTAAACTTATTGCATAGCACATTGTTATCGTCAGAATTTATGATAAAAAGTCATGATTTGATCAATTGAAAGATTCTGTTTTCATATAATTGTTTTTTCATTCTAATATAATAATATTTATATGGCTAGGTTCATTCTCAATTCTGACTTCCTGTTAATCATAGTATAAAACATTGTTCACTAGAAAGGGATTTAATCGTTAAATTTTTAGTAACATAGTTTTTATTTTTTTTTTTTTTTGGTTTTTAAAATAAACTATTGGTTAAATATAATAATAACCCATATTGGTAACGACTATGAAAATCATCTCTCATATGCACATATTTAAAAGATTACATGTTGCTTTGAATATTATTTCATAAAGCAATAGGTGGAATTTAAAAATATATTTCAAATTAAGGTTGCGTTCAAGAATATAAAACATTAAAATTGAGGACGATTTAAAGACTAGCAAAAAGAAAATTAGAGGGTTATAAATTATACATGTGTGTACTTTGTTAACTAAAAAGGAACTTACATGTGAAGCCAACAAATAGTGAACCTTTGGAATGGTATTATTTTGTAAATAAAGCAATTACAACATCTACAACCTATACAAAATTATATTTGTAATCAACCACATTTCAAAAGAGACACTGAAAATAATTAGGAAAAAACTGCCATTTACTCAATTTTTCTTTTCTTTATTTTTCCAACTCAGTTTTTTTTTCTTTAATTTTTATCGCATTAATTATCACGTTTATTACTTTATCCCTTTTTTTTAACGATATCGCTGCCTTTCCTTTTTCTATTTGCCACTCCTAAAATAAAATGGTTTACTTTAGAAAATAAAAGCGTACTTAAAATTGTTAATTACAAAATAACGATTAAAAGTTGTGATAACATTCTACGTATACTTGACATAATTTAAAATTAATTATTATTTCAATGGTTATTTTTCATTTAAGAAGGATTTGAAACAATTACATATTTTATATTATTTTGATAATGAACTACCTTTATGATCGATTATAATTATAAGTAGTTTTATCTTCTACACATAATTTTTAAGATAATTAATTTTGTTTGGAAATAAAAGATCAGTTTTACAAAAATGAAAATTGTAGAGCTGTCAAAATGGATTAGAACTCGCGAGTCAACCCAGCCCACCACGAGTTCGGGCCGGGTTGGGTTGAAAATATTTTATTAATTTCAATACGGGTTGATTTTTTACCCGACTCACTCGGGTTGAACCCGTGGTGAGCCGCGTTGGTCATCAACCCGTAAATAAAGGGTCATGTAAGTATTTTTTGTTAAATTGGACTGTGCATTTGGGTCAGGTTAGGTTGTTTTTTTAGCCAACACATAGATAATTTAGTATTTTTTATTTTAGCTTTTATTTGGATTATATTGAAGTTTATTTAGATTTTAATTATAATTATAATTTAGTTTTGACTGAAACAAAAATTTAAAAAAATTGTAATTTTTTAATTAAGTGAGTTCGTGAGCCAACCTGTTTAACCCACCAACCCGTGGTGAGCCGGGTTGGGTTCAAATTTTTTTGACTCGCTAATAAGTGAGTCAGGTTGAGTTGGTTCACTAAGTGATCAATCTGTGGTGGATCGAGTCGAGTCAAGTTATCCGTTTTGACAACTCTATGATAAAAAAAAAAAAAAACTATATCGGAAGTTTCCTAAATGATCACAATTAAAATAAGCTATTTTAATTACAAATTTAAGTTTTTATTCCAAACCAGACAGTAAATATTTCATTTTGTCGGAAAATGTAATTATCTTCATAATATAAATAAAACTTTTTCTTTAATGATTTTATATTTATGAGTTAAACTATAGAGAACAATGAAATGTAAGTTAATAACAAAATAATGAGCCGAAAGTCTTAAAAACATTAGCAAAACCCACCAAAATTTATCGTCTCTAATAAGTTTAGTAAAAATAAGTATAAAGGAATATTCAACAATTCTTCCTAACATATTCTATATGCACACAAAAAAGAGATACATATATTAGAAACGACATTGGAATAAAGCAAAAGAAATTAATGTGGTGAACCAGTACAGAAGTTGGACTGGATTCAATTCAGTTCATTTATAAAACTACATTTAAGTTGATCAAAACAAATATTATAAATAAAATTTTAAAACTTGTAGGCATTTACAGCTGCAAAAGGTTCTGTTGATTATAAACTGCAGAAGATAAGCATCCATAAAATAAAGTGTTTGTTTCTGAATTCTGTATTTGTTTCCCCACCCAGAACACAAAAAAATCCAAACTGGACAACCATAAAAATGAACAAATACTGTTATATACATGCATACAGTGTATGTGTAAAAGGAGCAATTCCTTCGGAATCCGTAAATCGCAATAGTAAAGAGTAATGATATCATCATCATCTTCATCTTCTAATAATCTTTCATTGACCTTCATCCACCGAATTAACAAACCAAACATTTAATTATCAGTATCCTTCGTGGTCTCCGAGAAAAGCCGATCCGAAGAACGTTCGCCGACATCTTCCTTAATGGAGTCCTTGGTCGGAGGGCTCTGAAAAAACCACCGTCTGTCATGTCCCCGCACGTGAGGGCTGCTACTGGTGCCACCCATGCCTCTTGTCACGTGAGGACTAAGACTGTGACCAACGCTTCTGGTTCTGTAACCCCTCCTCCCACTGTTCTCGCGCGTGAGACCCAGGCTCAAGCCGCAACTCTTGGTGCGACTAAGCGTCGTGGAAGTCATCAGCTGGTTCCGCACTTCCTCAGGCAAACGCAGAGTGAACCGCTCGCAATTCTCTCCCGGTTGAACCAGCGAGTGACCCGTCGAGTGAGATCGCGGAATCAAGCTGGCGATGCTGAAACCCGTTGACCTTGACCGCGGTGAACGGTTGCGATTGATGAAATCATTGGGCTTAGGAGAAACCGTGGGTTCGGGTTGGACCGGGGAGTGTAAAACGGGCTGAACCGGATCCGGGATTGGGATGGAAACAAAGGAGGGGTCGTCGTCGGGTTTGGGGACAAGGTTGGCGCGACAGACGGGACAAGTGGAGTGATTTGCGAGCCACGCGTCGATGCACTCGGGGTGGAACACGTGGCTGCACTTGGGTATCAAACGCAGCGTTTCCTCCTCCTCGAACTCGTTCAGGCACACGGCGCATTCTAGCGTGGCGCGTCCTATCTTGAGGCTCTTCACGGTGGAGTAGACGAAGGTGGGGAAGGTCTCGATGATTTCGCGGTCCAGACCGCGTGGCCGACGCGCGATCGAGATGGAGAGGTCGAACCTCCCTCGCATCCTTCGCTCCGCGCACTGGCGCGTGTACACGGAGAGGAACCCGAGGAAGAAGAACACCGCCACCAGGATCACCAGAACGATGGCCATGGACTTGTCGAACTTCAGCTTGGAGAACATGTCCGGCGGCGGTGGCGTGAGCGCGTTGGGGAGCTGCGCGGCGGCCGGCGGCGGAAAGTGCGTGAGGAGAATAAAATAGCAGTAGAAAAGAAAAAGGTCATGGTGGAAAGTGTTGTGAGGTTTGAGTGGGAGAGTGGTCATGAGAGTTTGAATTTCAATGTTTCATCTGAAAGTTTTGGTCTTAATTAATAGTAGCCACCGTTCATGGCCGCTGATTGCTCCTCTGATCACTTTTCTTTGGTTCAGTTTTGAGTCTCGTCGTAGTTAATGATTCGGTGGTTGTTGCAGAAATAAGATGCACAAAACGGTACCGTAAGGGTTTGGATTATGGTGGCCAAGAAAAAATTGGAGTTTACATGGACTTTGCGCCTACATGAAAGTTTTCAGAACAGGATAAAGCTTTTATTTTAAAATTGGTATTCAAAAAATGTTTTTTTTTTCAAACATCCTTGATTATTATTATTATAACATGTATATTTTTTTTGTTTATTTAATAATGAAATCTACTTCTGTCCTTTCGTCACCAGTCCTATCTTCCGACCAAATAAAACATCCATGGACTTTAGCTTTGGAGACATCAAGTTCCAACTTAATCAAAAACAAGTCTGATCGGTGGAAAAAATAAAATATTAATTAAAAACATTTGGATAAAGAAAAATAAAAATAATAAGTAGATACCAAGATGAATAAAGATAGGTTAAAATAATAGTATCTCACATTATATTTACCGTGAGACAACCATGTTAAAGCAAATATCAGTGTTAATATTAGTAAGGTTTATGTATTTATGTATATACGAAACCTAAAGTATCATTATAGATAGGAAGAGAAAAAATATATATGTGAATTCAGTAGACCAAACAATCATGATTGATAACAGGGGATTTGAACCTTTCTTCAACCGTTTTTCAAAACTTTTTAACGAAATTCTCATTTCATTTCCTAACGGATGCAAAAGGAAAATTATCTGTGATTGATGTAGCAGACAGAGAATGGAGTCAAAATACTCTATATAATGGTAATAGATGTATATTTGGCAAGTTCAAATTCAATTATTTCATAATTTATACTGTATTTTCTTTTATTATATTTTAATACATTTATTTATTATTCTTAATTTCTTTTTATCCCTTTATTGCGCCACTTATAAATTTTTATGCACTTTAATTAAAATAAATGAATATTGCAAATTAAAGTAATGAATAGTTCATTATTAATGTTATGTGGAAACTAATAAAAAAATGTAAAAATCCAATGTAGCAATTTAAACAAAGAGAAAAGAACTTAAACTTTTAAAATATAAATAAAATTTAATTTAACTAATATTCATTAAATAAATTTATTTAAATAAAATGACTTCTTAAATATAAAAAACATAATAAAAAATAATAAAGTACTGAAAAGTATAATAAAAAATAATTACATTTAAAAAATTCTAAAACTACAATTACATCTAAAACATATTATTATTTTTTATATACAGCTGATTTGTCCTTTAGAAAGTAATTTATCACCTAGGATTTGATTTATCATTTTTTTTTTCTAAATTGATTCAAAGTCATCACATTTATAACAATCCTAATAACTGGTTCAAAATTAAGCCTGTTTAAATTTAGAACACCACAATAAATAATTAGATACATGCTAAAACAAATCACTGAAAGGAAGGATCTAAATTAAGTAAAAGATGTGGGAATAAATATTTAAATCCATTGCATGGAATACCAATAACATTATTTTTATCTTTAATCACTGTGGCTTCACCTCCAAATGGAAAGAACAGAAACTACGTTTGACTTGGCATATTATAGTCCATAAGCAAAGTTCCTCCTACATTACTAATATATTAATTAGGGTTAATTCCTTCAATTCTTAATACCCCAATATTAAACTTCCCAACTTTCAAACTCTACACACTAACTAAAAAATAAATCACTTTAAATTAATTTACACAAATATTTAAATGACTACAAAAGAAATTTAGCATGTTAGGAAGTTTTGTTATAGCTTGTTCTTTTGATTAATCTTAAAATTTATTAAAATAAGAGATTTATGTTTATTTATTAACATTCTTACTTTGATCTATAAGAGAAATTTTCTTTTTAGGATCTAATTTTATTCTTAATAAGTAATTTTAAAAATAAAATAATTATTTTATCAATTTTATTTTTTAAATGGCCGTTATCATAATTAGAAGTGAACAAAACATATGTGTTTAAGAATTTTTTATTTTTTCTTGCAAAAGGTGCCGTTGCTAAAGTGTATAGAATACGAGTCCAATTTTGTATGGTTTAGTGGTATTTGAAACTTGTAGCAAAGTTGATATTAAATAATCAATCTCAGTGAGTCCAGAAAATGATTCAAAACACGAAAAACAAAAATGAACGGCAAATCCTTTTTATTGAAACCACCAAAGTCAACTCTAAAAATAAAAGTTAATTAGTATCGAACAGATTTAGAATTTGAAATAAAATTCAACGAGAGATGACGGAAATGATGAAAAAAAAAAAAAGGTAAAGATATTTTTGGAGGTGATGAAGAAAAAGCAATGATTGGCCATTAATTGGATTTCAACCCATATTATCAATTTTCTTGGAAAGAAAAACAATCATGTTGATAAAAAAATTATATCTTCTTTCAATAAGGACTTTTCATGAAGATTATGACTTAAAGAAGTATAAAGACTTAATAATGATATATATATATATATATATATATATATATATATATATATATATATATATATATATATATATATAACTGTTAAACACTTTAAAGAATAATGTTTTGATTCAAGAGATACATCGAAGATTTAAGAATTTAATTGTTTAGGTCTTGTAATATGTATATATTATTTAAAATAGTTAAATTATTATGTCAAGAGTCAAAAAGACAAAATCCAAACAGTAGAACACCAAGATAATTTTATTTATTTGCAAAACTCACTACAATAATCGATTATCATAATTGATTATCACCTGCTGATAGTAGATTATCCTTACTGATAATAGATTATCACAGCGAGAAAAATGGTTTAGAAAAGTTTATGTGATAATCGATTATTACTTATGATAATCGATTATCTGTGGCAGTTGTGACTTAACTTTTCACATTTTTAACCTAATTTATAAATAGGCTTATATAAATAAAGTGTTAGGGTTTCATTTGGAAGAATAGAAGTTAGAGAAGTCTGAGTATCCGAGAACTCTTTGTGGGAAGACTTTGAAAAACCTAGTATGGGTGAGCGATAACTTTCATCAAGTGGGATCTTGAGTGATTAAGTGTTATCGTTGTTGCTAGAAGAAGCCAGTCATCTTTTGTGTTATTCAAATGAGGTGTTCATTCCTTGTTGTGATTCAAGGAAGGTGATCTCATGCCTTATGGATTTAAAGGGAGGTGTCTTCATCTCTTGTGTGATTCAAGAGATGTGTTTACTAAACCTAATATTTTTTATCATTGATTGTAAGTTTGGTTTATTTTAGTGATCGAGTTAATCTCATTTTTTAAAAATTAATAACTAGACATAAGGTGTTTTTATTCGAATCAGTATAAATACTTTATGCAATTTTCTCTTTCATATTCTTTTTATTTTATTGTGTTTATTAAAATAATAAAAATAATTTCCATTAAACTTTAATATCAAAAGGCAAAGTTTTTAAAATCACAATTTTAATTAAGAACTCAATTCTACCTCGTCTTGATTTTTGTCCATTATGCTAAGCTGCTTAATTCCAACAAAACCGCTCCAAGAAATCAATTAATAAAATATATCTTATTTCTGCTTTTTTTTTTACCTGTTTGTAAGACCATTTATAAGTGTGATTCATATAATCTTTTCAAAAAAAGTATTTGAAAAATAATTGATAAAAAAGTAAAGAACAAAAAGTCATACCTCTAATCATGTCATATATTAAAACTGACAGATTAATGTTCAAATTACTGGTTGAAGAAAATAGAAGAAGAAAATTTCCACTATTTCGTAGGTAAGAACACTCATTAAAATAATATAAAAGACATTATATCTATAAAAGGTTACATTTTAACTTAGAAGTAAGGAGGGGCGTATATAATAATTAACACTGAATTTATGAAAAGCTATTAAAAGAAGTAAATACTACAAATTAAAAATTTATGATAGAAAGACATCTTAAAATATATAAAAGGTCTAAAAAAGTTAAAGGAATAGCAAACTCACTTTGTTATATCGATCACAAATTTAGAGTGACGTGAATGAAACATTTATTTTGGAAATTTCAATATATTTACGAATGATTTTGTGTGTGAATGATTTATAAGAATTTAGTTTCTCTACTGAATTTTTTTTATTGTTCTCTGTTGAGTATTAAAAATACATTATTTTGGTACTCTAAAAATAATTTTAATATATTTAAAAATTTTAAAATTAATAGCCATCAATGTATTTTAAAAGTACAGTAAAGAAATAACAGAGAAAAATCAATAAAAAATCCAAACTCTAATTTATAAGTTCAACAAAACACGGATCTCATGACATATAGTGCGAAAATGCTATAAAGGGAGTTTAAACTAAAATAAATGTTTACTTGAATAATTCTAGTCATGCCATAAACTTTTGAACTTGGTTTTATAATGGTATTTGAAAATGGAAGATCATAGACAGTTTAAAAAAAATTAATGTTAATATAAGAGGGTCAAAATTGAGTGAAGTAATTGAAGTTCAAATTATTCAAATTACTATAAAATATGTAAAAATTATGTGTAGTTAATTGTTTATATGTCAAGATCAACCTATATTTATCGTGTGACAAAAAAAAATAGTGATAAAGAAGAACAAAGTTTGATGAAAAAGGAGAATAAAATCAAACTTGAAAAAATATAGAAATGAATGACAGTAACTAATAGTTGAAAAATTAAATATATGACATAGTTTGCCAACATAGTAATAGTCGAAAAGTGAAGTGAAAAAAAAAATGTTTACTTACTTTAGACATCTCCTCAATGCATGTGTCATGTATTATTATTATCTATTGTCATACATTAATTGCTATTAAACGATCATTGGATTATAATTCGTTAAGTTTCATGAATGTTTACTAGGAATATAACCTAATTTATGTGTTTCCTAATGATAAAATAGCTTTGATGACTCAAACATTATTTTATGTTGTTGTTCAAAGTAATTGGTAACTTAATAAGATTTAGACTTTAATTGTAAGTTGAAATGTAAGTTGAAATCTTAAACGATATTCACACTAAATGATCGTAAAATCTACACTAATTAATCATAAATCTAATATAAATTATTTAACATATTTGTTAGCTCAAAACTATGATACACGGATACAGTATGTATATTTGATACTACACGTATAAGATACGTCGATACAATTATTTTGAACATAATAGGACACAATAGTAATATATACATATTGAAAAATGTACAAAAAACTATTAAAAAAACATTATTAATGTATAATTATTGATGTGAGAATCCAAATTCAAATAAAATGTATTAAACATTTTCAACATAAAATTTTATAAAGTACCAAATACAAATACATGTTTAACATAAATATATAAGATAAATTAAAGTATTGGTGCATCATAGGATAGACACTTTAACCTGACGTGATATCATGTAAGAAGTATAATTTAAACCTAACTCAATATCACAAAACCTCACTTATATACTATAAAATTGTCTTATATCTAGTCGATGTGAGACTTCCAACATTTATTATAAAGTAGATAAATTTCCAATGTTTACACATAAACACATCAAATCTAATACAAATTAGTGTTTAAATTTAACAATCATCAAGATTAGAAGCCTAACAAAGGTAAAGGAAATATAACAATAACTTGTTTTATTATTTCTTTATGAAGGTTTCTTTAGAAGTAAGGAATATTTTTTTTTATCCTTTAATACATGTTTAAAGAAGAATGATTATTTTAGATGCAAAAATAAGTGTTTATAAAACTTAAACTATCTTTAACCTCTCTTCTCGTCTTATCAAATTAGATAAGATGACTCATCATTGTTATTAAATCAAATCAAGTAACGATTTGATATTTTTTTTATAAGAACTCCATGAAAATAAAAACTCCAAAAATAAAGAAATTTCCTATCAAAGAATGGAAACAGAAATATTAGCCGTAGTAATAAGAAGGAGTTGTCTACTACATTACTTCTAAAGTTATCCAATTGCCATAAAAATCGATTTTTTGATACTCCAAAAATCTAGGATCAACATAATCATATAAGAGACTTTAACACAAAATAAGTTAATAACGATTTCAACTGATTATGTACAATATGATTTTAACACGATTCTGCTAAACCAAAAAGATAATGAATCATTGAAAGGGGTCATAATCTTCTCTTCATCTTTTTCCAAGTGGTGAAACGATAAAATTGAAAGCAGCAAGTAATCGAATATATCTAATCCAATCCAAGAAAATAAATAATAACAAGTGAAGCTAGTTTTTCTGTCTTTTTCAGTCGCCATCTTCAACTAATTCAACACTTTTATTTTTATTTCTAACCAAAACTTTTTTCGTCACTGTCATTTCCATCGAAAACTCTATTACTTTTTAATATAGACACCCATCGCAATAAGGAACATCCCCTCCTCAAATTCCAAATAAATTACTCTCTAAAGTACCTTCATCATCTACGTAACCACATAACTTCATGAACCTTGCAATTATTTCCCTTCTCAATCTTCTCGAAGCATGCCACCAAATACAACTAAAATATTCATCATTTTTAAAGTCTTATTTTTTATCTTTGTTTCGATCGAGACATTTACAGGGTGGTGGTGTTTTTCTATTTTTAATCAGAAATAATAATTGGAAGTTTGACTCCAAATTTGGAATGGATTCTCAAAATATATCTTCTTAAATTTGTTTAAAAATATATCTTTTTTAAATTTGTTTAAAAAGATATATTTAAGAATGAAGCGTCCTAAATTTAAATCAAAATTTATCATTTATTAGTCCATTCGGACATATTAAATTCATTTGAGTACCCTCTATTAAGTTTTTATCGAATCGGCCGATTTTATATGTTAATTTGCATATATTTATAAGATTTTGTCTCAATTATTGAGGTGGCCTGGTAATATATATGCACATGTTTCTTCCAACGAATTTTAGTAACAGAAATCTCCAAATTTACAAAATCAAATAAAAATGGGATCGGTGAGGAAATATAATTCTTTAAGCGAGTTTACGAGTTAATCTATAACAATATATAAAGAAGATTTCCTTTTTTATGTCCATATTTCATAATATCAATTTTACTCTTTATAATATAATTATTTATTAATCTTTTAAAATTAACGGTTATTTTTACCTATTTTCTATATAACTGTTTATCTTTTTTTATTATTCATTAATAATTAAATTTTTTATTCATTTTACTTTATTTTTAACAATTCACTTCATTTTCAATAAATATAAATTTATTTTATATATTAATTTAATAACATTATATTATTATCACAAATTTTATAAAATATATATATACATACGCTGGTGCTGTGTACGCTAGTAATGCATAAAATGCTTATTCGGTTTCAAATATATGATTTTGATGGATCCAATAGCTCGACCCGTTTGCTAAAGTGAAACAAAACCTTTTTTCTGCACCCCCTAAATATTATAGCTGCACCGCATAACTTTTAAAATATCCCTTCCACCCTTGCTATTTTATCTCAAGCTTGTTTCCTCCGAGTTTTGGTTTTATCGAGATCGTGATGTAAACTATAATAATTTTGACAATCTTGGTAGTGCTGGTGGTAATTTGAAATAGGGTAAATTCCGATCCATAAAAAAAATATGAATCGATACAATGAAGTTTTTATTTGTTGAGGATTTTTCTGGAATGGATATTCGGAAAGGGACTAATTCAAAACAGTTTTCTATCTAGAATATTCAAAACGTTTTTTTTTTTTTTACTTCTAAAATGTAAATTTTGTTACAGTGATAATATTTATGCTGTGTTCACTTGGAGGAAAGTGATTCGGAGAGAGTGAGTGGATGGGTTTGAGTTGATTTAAGAGTGAAATTTGTGTTATTGTTTTTAAGGGATTTATAAGTGATGGTAAGTAGATTTAGAAGTAATTTTTGTGAAAGTTTGCAAAAGATTTGATTGATGTGATAGATTAAAGAATATGTTTTATTAGAAGTAATAATCAAATTACCATTTAGCCCTTAGTTAAATTAGTTTGTAAATTAATATGTTAAATTTTTTAAACACATCAAACGAAACAGCCATGGTGGAAGGGAGGAAGATTGGATCTGAAAAGGACACAAAACAAGCCGTATCCGATCCCATAGAAGGTATCCGATCCACACCACACTCGTATCCAATCCACAACCAAACGTATCCGATCCAAGCTGCCTGGATTCGATCCACTCACTCACGTATCCGATCCAAGCTGCTTGTATTCAACCCACGTATCCGATCCAGCACAATGGGATCCAATCTTTCACACAACATCTGGTTTTCTCCGCTACATGGGATCTGTTTTCTCCGCCACATGGCTGCAGCTTCTCATGTTGGAGTGAGGATTGGTTCCATGGCACGTGAGAGAGATGAGAGGGGTAAATATGTAATACCCCAACCCATTCCCAGCAAATCATCGCGTTATACCCGCGATTTAAATTGTGATGAATTCCTCCCCATACTCGCTCTACCATCCACGCACATACCCTTAAGCGAACATCATATTCATTCTTATTTCTTTTCTCGCATTTCATCTCTCCTTAAAACGAACACATTGAAATTGACTATTCTAAAAACTTTTTAAATAACCTGTTTTTGTTTAAGAATATACAATTACTTCCTTCACCTCATCAAATTTTTACTCCCACCCCAATAAAATTCTTCTGAAATGTTTTCTGTAAAAGGAGGGTTTGATTGGCTTCTGGAAAAAAAAAATCGAAATTGTTTATTATACTCCGAAAAATAAATTTCGGAAGTGGTATAGTGCAGGTAGAAAATGGTAGGGTGTAGGAAGAAACAGTCTTAAGAGTACAGAGGAGCATAAAACATAAAACACCAAACCAACTTTATTAACGCCCAAAACCAATCTTATGTAATGGTTGAAGTAGCCCAAACCTAAAATTAGATTGTTTACTACTCACACCCAATTGATTACTACTGCACTTCATACTAATAATAAAACGATGAAACGAGCAAGGCACTCTAAAGTTAATCTAACGAACTAAGAGTGCTGACAAAGCCTGGTTTAGTAACCCCAACTCAGAGCCCAGTAAAAACGGAAATAAAAAAACCGAAAGCACAATTATACGAGCAAATAAAAAACAGGCTTAAATATATATTTACTCCTTATTTTTCTTTTTCTATTTAAATTAGTTCTGATTTTGGTTTTGTATTTAATTAGGTCTCTATTTTCGTTAAATGTTGGTAAATTTGGTTTGTTTTACTAACATGTATAAATATTTTAACATTTTCTAACACTGCATGTCACGTGTTATCTCCTAATTTTTTTAATTTTTTTTAATTTTTTTTAAATATTTAAAAAAAATTAAAATTTTTTTATTTCAAAAAAATTGTTCATGTGTTAAGTCAAAATTGTGTCACATGTTAGTTTATGGTTATATTATTTTTTTTTGTTCAATTTAGTCACTATATATGTTGTTTTTGTTCAATCAATTCATATATTCGTTATTTTTTATTAATTTAATCCCAATTTTTATTAAACTGGAACAATTTTTTCTCTTTTAAGTTGAGATCAAATTTAACTTTTTATAAATATTATTTATATTTTTTTTAAAATTAACATTATTATTAGTTATTTTTGAAATTCAATTATAAATTATTATATTTAATTATATATTTAATATAATTTTTAGATTCAATTTTTAAATAAAATATAATTTTTTAAAATATTATTAAAATATAATTATTAAAAGTTGTAAAAATATATATTAACATTTGAAAAATTTACATTTAAATTTAAAATATTTAATATTTTTATTGCATTTTTGATATTAAAATCTAAAATGTTTTATATTTTAATGTTAGTTTTATAAATATTAGTTTACTTTTCTAAAATATTTTCAATATTTTTAAATATCAATTTTAAAAATATATGTATTATAAAATTTAAATATTATAAAAAATATTTAATAATTATATTCTTATAAAATTTTAAATAATTATATTCCATTTAATAATTAAATATAAAAATTTTATTCAATTTATAATTAAATTTCATATTTTATAATTTAATTTAAAAAATAATTAATAAAAATTTCAAATTTAGAAAAAATATTAGTATAATTTTTATAAAAGATATTAAATTTGGTGTGCAAAATTTATTCATCTTAATCAAAACTAAGACGAAAATAAACAAAAATAATAAATATAAGGAGTAAATTGAACAAAAAAAAATAATATAATCACAAACTGATACGTGACAATGACATTAACACGTGGTACAATTGTGACTTAACACGTGGACAATTTTTTTGAAACTAAAAAAATTTAAAAAAATTAAAAAAATAATAGCTAACAGGTGGTATATACTTCTAAAAAACATTAACTATTTAAACACCAATAATAAAAAGAATCAAATTAACCAAAAGTTGACGAAAATAAAAACTTTAATTAAAGACAAAACAAAAATGAGAACTAAATTAAATAAAAAGAACTAAATATATATTTAAGCCTAAAGAACATATATCATAGACTAGAAGATTGTTATTTACTGTTCTTAGTTTTATTAATACAGTTTTTAATATTTTTCTAAAATACTCTCTTTTTTAATTTATTTGAAAATGAACTAAAATTTCAACACATTCTAAAAAGTACTTACCGTAAAACAATGTTTAAAAGAAATTGAAAAAAAGTTAAATATATTTTTATCTCCTAAATTTAAATTTAAGTAAATATTAAATTCGTTTCTTTTCAAGTTTATAAAATTCATTCTTTTTAATAATAAATATAGTTATTTTAACCAAATTTTTGTTAAATTAATTTGACATTTTAAACACTTTTCACAATTAATATGAAAGTGTAAAAATGTGTAAAAAGGTATAAACAACTCAAATATTATCGTGAAATATATTTGAAACGTTAAATAAATATCACAAAATTTTGTTAAAGAAACTAAATCCAAATTTTTCTTAGGAAATTAAATTGAGTCAATGTTTCAAGAATGAACTATTTTCAATTTTCACTAAAGATTAAATAACCAAAAACATATTTAATAAAAAAATAACAAAATTTCAAATTAACTGAGATATATTGATTTTTTTTCAAAATATACCCATTTTAAAATGAAATTTTCAATTTTAGTTATTAAATACACATTTTCTCCTGTAAGTTGAGGATTCAGTTTACATTAAATTTAGACTAAAATTTAACTTCCTGAATCCTGATGATCAAATACTATATGATTTTTCGTGATTTGCAATCTTTTTCAAAATGGGAAGGACTAGGAATGTCAACGGGGCGGGTAGGGTACGGGTAGTAGTTCTCCCGTACTTTACCCGCTGGAAAAATATTTGCCCTGTACCCGTACCCATATCCGTCGGGTATCCGTTATGCGGGTACCCGTCTATTTTTTTCATATCCGCGGGTATCCACGGGTATCCGCGGGTATTTACAAAAATATTTTAAAAAATAAATATTTAACCATAATTAGTGCTTAGATCAACAAGTCTCATTTCTCCGATTGATTCTTGAAAAACAAACAAATAAAAAATCACTACCAATTTATATTGTAGTTTATTTTTGAATAAAAT
>Ga0214542_1000800_pt1 | contig 60389 bp, 25 predicted proteins | sample CNSS1metaG_FD_160096 | JGI IMG/M metagenome (GOLD analysis project Ga0214542, IMG submission 160096) | Root nodule microbial communities from cowpea collected in UCLA plant growth center, Los Angeles, California, USA - CNSS1 | ecosystem: Host-associated > Plants > Roots > Nodule | place: USA...
TAAATAATTCTGTTTTTTTTTTTTTTTGCTTGTTATTATGTATGGTTGGTATGTGAGTTGATATGCATCTATCAGATGCATCTGGCTACATCATATTATAGTTGGCATTGACATTTTGATCGAGTTATGATTTCTATAATAACAGATTAGCATTGAAATTAGTGCCTTCATTTTTCAAAACAATCACTCGTATTAAATAATGAGAAAGTTCCTTCAAGTGATATCTTAACCAACTAATTATTTTATAGTTTTAATTAAATTGGTTGTATATTTTATTAAAAATATTAATTTGGTCCTAATAATATTAGGAGAGTGACTATGTAATATTTATTAACTGCAACAACAATCTTCACGATCCCAGGAAGTTTGAAGAAAGCCAATATCACATAAAAAAAAGAACCTTATAAATAAATAACAATAATATACCTATTTAAGAAATAATCATAGTTTCAATATCTTCTGCATCTATTTATAACTTGAATGTGCAAGATTAAGATTGTAAACTTATATAGGTTCTGATCCTTAAATAAATCTCATCTTATTACTATTAATACATCAATTAACAAGTGGATAAGTGAAGCCGGTGATATTTAAATAATACTAATAATTTGTTATTTTCTTTAGCAACATAATAATTTTATGCGTTTTACGATCCTCTCGCAAATTTCCATTCTCAACTCTGTTCTTTTCCGACACCACTCCTCCCTCGTGATTTTCGCATCTTTTCGACATGGCGAGAGGCGTATCGCAATCTCAATCATCAACGTCCGCTGCCACCACGCGGCCCGGCGTGATGGCTCCCCGTGGCTCCGCTGCCGCCACCGCCGGGATGCGCCGTCGCCGTCTCGGAGCCGGGAGCAGCTCCGCTTCCGTCGGAAGCGGTTCCGGCACAGGAGGAAGCAACATGCTGCGGTTCTACACCGACGACGCTCCCGGCCTCAAGATCTCGCCGACGGTGGTGCTCGTGATGAGCCTCTGCTTCATCGGCTTCGTCACTGCTCTGCACGTGTTCGGTAAGCTCTACCGCTATCGATCCAGCGCCGGCGTATGATTCCACTTCCAGGACACGGATCTGGCGATGACCGGTTTCTGATCTGGATCACGAAATCCGGTTATTCGAAACCTTCGCTTTTTAATTTACGCGCTATTTTTTTAATTTTGTAAATCTTCCTAGGGCTTGATTAGGCTTCCTGTTTCTCTAGCTGTGAAATGATCGGATCTTCTTCTTGCTGATGAAGGAAGTCGCGTTTCGCCTTTCCGTGAAAATCAGTCTCTTCATTCATTTATTATTTTTTTATCCATTCCATTATTTTGCTTAAATTTCCAAAAAGAAAAAAAAAACGGTTGCGATTTTAGCCATTTCTGTTATCACTGTAGCTTGATTGCGTAGAAAATTTCTGTTAATTATTGCTTTACTAGCTCCACATTTATTATAAAATACTTTTTCGTTAGAATAGGAGAATGATATAATTGAACTGTAATGGTTTACCTTGCAAATACCATATTTGATTTTATTAATAAGGATTTATATGTTGCTCTGGAAAGGTTGTCTCAACACAATAAATACAAGTACAGTACCTGAATGTATCATTGTGGTTACACAATTGATTGTAGCAAAGTAGTTATGTTAGATAAATTAGCAGCAAGTATTGCCTTTGTCTTTTGTCTGTATATAAGGAAAAGGTATAAGTCTGTCTATATTTGAACCATGTAAATTATCAGTTTCCAGGTTCTTCTTAAGATGCATATTTCTAATACTTGATATTGACCTTTGAAGAAAGGGATTGATGACTATTTCATGGATTGTCACGTTTGTATCATTGGATGGACCACCTGGCCGTAAAGGTAAACAATTCTATAATAATTTTTTTTTCTATAAACTAAAATTAAGTATAAGTTAAAAAAAAGTTTATAATTTTTTTTACAATAGGGAAAAACTGATTTCCATTTTTTTTAAGTGTTTACAGAAAATCTAGTTTATAAGCATATCTTAGGCTGATTTGTTTGGTTAAATTAACTAGAATTTCCATACAAATTATCCTCATCAGATTTTTCTTTCCGGAGTGAGTGTAAGTATAACCGTCCGAAGAAGGAGTTGTTAGGTCACTTAGTTGAGAATCCATTCGACTGAAACTATTATATTCAGTCATTGAAGAGAGATTCAATAGTATAAAGTGTAAGTCCCCCATCAAGGATAGAGGCTGAATCTGATAGTCTCTTTTTGATCATGACCGATAAGCTCATGTCATGCTTTCGTGTTTGTGTTTGCTGGGTATTCTTCAGACATTGTACAATTTACCAGCAAGATAGGTTCATAATGATTCTTTCGTCATAGTCATCCATGTGTGGCAGCAAAAGTATTCAAAACCGTTGAGTGGGACTATAAATTTCACATCATATTAAATAAATTTATTTATAATTTATAATCTCTAATAAAATGAGGAAAGAGTTTTATAAATAATGTGTTAAAAATGTGTTATTATTTGTTATATTGTAGGGAAATTGCATCCATGTCGATTTAAGTTATGTTAAAAAGTGAGTTTGGACGAATTAGCTCACATAAAATTGAAAACAGGTAAACAAACGTAAGATTGAAAACTACCTTAAATAAATATGTTAAAGTTAAAATTTTTATAAATAAAGAAACATATGATATTATTGTCTAAGCTATTAAGAAACTGTACTAATTAATCATTATTTCGTCTTTGACTTCAAAACATCGTTGCTGTCTTTTGCATTTCAATAGTAACATTTGGAAGAACTTCATTTTTTTCTGTAGGAACATTTTGTGGGAATCTTAGATAAAAGAAGCATTAGAAACAACATGATTTTCTAGTAATTTAGTTTACAAAACAAAATATATATATATATATATATATATATATATATATACCCTTTTTAGTAATTCAAAAATATAAATGGGATTGACAACATGATTGGGATCAATTATCTTGCTTCTCCATTGTTAGACGAGTTTTACCTGAGAATTTAATTGAAATGGACATGTTAAGATATTTTGCATCATTAACAAATCATGAATTATCAAATTGAAAACAAAATGACTTTTTATACAATTACTTTAGTGTTATATCTAAAGTTTAACTGAAAGAACTAGCAGTGTTTATAGCGCATCAAAATTGAACCAATTAAACGTGTTTGCCACAATGGTTAGTGAACGCGGGGAAAGAAAGCTGACGAAAAAACAGAGTATTAATTGTTGCAAAATTATTACCTTTTCAAAACAAAACATACATTCTAATTGATTGTAGCAAGGACGTAAAAAGCCTACATAAGTAAATTACATAATCAACACTCAATCCTCAAAATCGATGATTGAAGTAGGTAAAAGACCTACTTCAAACTTACGAGCCCAAAATTTTGAAAAATAATTAAAAAAAGACACTTCCCTGTTATATCCCTATAAGCCTGTGGAAGGTGAATGAATTTGAATCCAGGCAAATTCATGTTTGTAAGGCAAACTTGCATTGCAAGAGGCTTCACATGCATACACCACAATTGAAGCCCAATCCAGAGAGTCCACTTCATTGTCAACGCCGAAGTAATAAAGCAACTGTGGCAAAATCTGGCACCACCAACATTAACAACTCAGTATCCAAAGACAATATACAAACATTTGCTTGAGCAAGCAAAAAAAAAAAAAAAAACAGCATTACTTGCAGAACTACATTCAGCTTCAAACACTGATAGACATCTAAAACAAGTACCTGAAATTCACAACACATAGGTCCACTGCAGTAACTGCATCTAGGGATATCAGCATTTGATGGCCGACCACTTGAAAGGGGCCATATTGGCTTAACATTAGTATTCCTATAATACCTGATTTACCAAAACTGTAATTAGACCCAATATATTGATAAATTCAATGCCATTAATCTGGTTATTATGCAAATTAATCATTTTGAACACACTAGTACACAATATGATTATAGGGAAATGTAGTTTTATAAGGGGCTGAGAGAAATTTGGAGTCATATTTTAAATTCTAAATTGTCTCCAAACTTATAATTTAATAAATAACTTAACAGTGTTAAGTTAACAGTTAACACTTCAGCTACTTTTGTTAAATGTAACTATGACATGTTCCAAAGGTTTGGATTGCCTAAAATGTTGTTAGGTTAATCAGAGACAAGTAGCAATGAAAATATTTCCACTATTTTCCGGCTTATTTTAGTTTTTATCTCAAAAGGCAATATATTATATTTGTCAAACATTTTCACCCATCCCGTTTAGTAATTAATCGGCCTCCGAGGGCACACAAGGAAATTCGCCATAGTTAAGCATTCTAATTTGGCGAATCTTTATCACCTTAGCACTTGTTCAGGGGCCTTGTCGATGCATTCCTGGAAGGAGGCCCAACTCTTCTTGTCAGCGTCACCCTGTTCATAAACAATATAATTAGCAAATAATATATACATAAACTACAAACAATCTTATTAAAATGATAAAATTGATACCTGAAAGCTATCAAAAATTGAATTCATTGTGTCATCAGTCCTGTTCCTCGAGATCAAGGAATTAGACACAGTATTTTCCTCAGACATGTCTCTATTATATTCACTTTCATCTTCAATGGTGATCTCAAATTCAGGCCACAGATTCTTGCTTCCACCTGAATGATAGTGAGAAGAATGACCTCAGGTGTAAACTAATAAGAACCTAAATAGTAGATGTCATAAAATTGTATACAGTGATGTATATGTTTTAGTCCGGAATGGTGGTTTTGGGTTCCATTAGAGATACAAATTTAAATATCTTATCAAAGTGGTTTTACGTATGAGCAATATTGTAATTAGTCTCAGCAGCACTTTTACATTTCATCTAAAAGTGACTAATAACTTCGCTATCAAAGAGAAGCAAATAAATATTGTAATAAAAGTACACAACTTTAAACCACTTGACCTTTATGTGACTCGAACAAGGTAGTTTCACTTTTGTTGGATCCAGAAACAGGCGAAGAAATTTGTATCTGAGGGCAAGCAATTTTATGCCCTGCGCGCCAACTCAAAGCCTGTGAGTTGGAAAAGAAAAAACAAATATCATGGGAACCAAATTTGTGGAAGAAAACAAACAGATACATTAAATTAATTCCATTACCTGGTGTTTCTCAGAGCAATACCGTGTCTGTTTGCAACTACTACAAAGCTTGTCTCCTTTCCAAGTGCCGCACCAATCACAAAGAACAGCTGAAAAGTAAGCACACATTCTATCAAAATTGAGGTAGATTCAGGACAATTTGTTTCATAGAAAGCACGCACATGTAGTACAAAACCTAAGTCATCAAAAGTGTTAATCCCCTTTAATGGGAAAGCACGACATACATTAACCTGTTCAAGTTAAAAGATTATGTTACAATGAAATCAGATAATTTTGTTTTTTTCCTGATAAAAGTGTGGTCTCACAGTGTGCAGTAACTGATCGTAGTCATGAAGTCCTTTTCACTTCATGCAGGACTTCTCAACACTAGTACTCAATACTCAGTACTCAAAAGGAGATAATCATGAATATAAATATTCAAAAATCAACATACACAAACACAAGCCAGAAGGTAAATAAGCATCTAAACAACGGAAACAACAATCTCTCTTCACCATACCGAAGGAGAGGATCTCTAAACAACTACAAAAATGAATGGGATTATTATCAACAAATGAAGTGAAACTATTATAATGGTGACTACCAACCTCCACAGCCAGCAGGTTTGTGACTCTCATCATACTGAGGGCATTCTTGAGAATAAAATGGATTAACACGTGGTAATTGACTACGGAAGACCTTCACACTTCAATTAAAACACAACACAATCAGATATAAACAATCAAAGTAACTAAAACAATGGAATAGGTTGTTTAAGAGAGGATGATCCCTGACCTTCTAGATGGCTTCTCTGGATGGTGTTTCCATTGCTCATGTTGATCCCTGAGGAGGCATTTCATAGAGGGACACATAAAGACATACAACATTCGGTGAAATGCAGTTTCCTGCTCAGTCGGTGCATAAACCTAGAAATTCAAGGGTTTTGATACAATGTCACAATCAACAGGTATAAAGTCAAAAAAAATCATGAGGCATTAACTTCATACCTGAAGTAAGAATTGTAAAGGGTCTCCACAAATGTCACACACAAATGACCCCCCTGAAGGTATATTCAAAGGGTCAAGCCAAGCCTGTTATTCACATCACCTGTCAGAAACTGGCACTTTCTTTGTACATCCAATAAAGCAAGATAGAGGTAAATTGTAAACGAATTCAATGAAAAGGTAAAGTACAGGGACTCCTCCAGCTTTGCTTGGGAAATATTGACGTTGAAGAGACCATTTATTCTTTGGCTTGTCAACAAAGCCAAGTGTGATGGGTTCATGTTCTTCTTCTTCATCGTCGTCATCAACATCATCATATTCCTCTTGATCTTCTGCGTTATCATTCTGCATAACCTTGAGCTTGTCAACCAGATCTCCAATGGCATCAGTATCCATGCGTTTAAGAATGGAATAGAAAGTGCTAGTCTGCGAGATAGTGAAGACTGATTGTGTAAGTAGCACATAAGATTTTATCATTAAACCAGAAATATACATAGAAATGAGCCAAACATTCTCTATACCAAACTGTGTTAACTAAATGAAACTTTGGGATGAGCCTGAAACTGTGACTATTCATTATTTTGCATTGATTGGCGTAAGGACTATAATAGCAGTAGAATAATAATAGTATCGACAAATAACAGTAAAGAGAATGATACTTAATACCACAATCTAATACATGAATTTTCAATTTCAAGCCAAGCAATTCCATTTATAGAGTGTTTCGAAGCCTACTTGTTAAAGTCGGCGACACAAGTCCTAGATTTCCGGCGAAATCGGGGTGGTCGAGCGTGTGCGCGGCAGCGATTCCAAGCAGACTCAGAACTTTTCTTCACTTTTCCGGCGAGGCAGCAAGAATTAAAGTAAAAGAGATTTTGTACTATGATTCCGGTCAGATAATATATATTGCAGAGAAATAGAATAGGGAAAGAAGAAGATGGTGGGTGATAGGGTATTGGATTTTGGGTCAGATTGGGTATTGGTTACTGGGCCTGCACCCCCTTCAATTTTAAATTTGCTATTACTTGCTGCAGTTCTATGATTACTAATTGCACATCCAACAATAAAAGAAAACTCAATCGATCTCTAATCATGACCACTGTTGCATGAGAAAAGAAGAAAGGAGAAAGAATACATTAGAGAAAGAAGAGATAAAATACGAAAAATAAAAACTATTTTTGAAAATTTTTTTTCCGAAATATATTTAATGTGTTTTGAAGAGTTTTCTCTGAGCATATTTTATGTAAAAATATTTTGGAAAACTCTTCTAAAAATATTATATACATTCTCAAAAATTTGTTCCAAAATACATTTTATATGTTTCTAAAAATTTCATTTCTAAAGTCTTATTTTGAACATTATTTTTTTCAAAAAAATTATCTAATTTTTTTTTGAAACGGGTCGTTTTAAGGATTTGAGAGGGTACATGAAGAAATCGTTGAATTGCAGGAAGTAAAAGTCTTTTAAATTTCTTAGTTTGCCTTTGTTGTTTAAAGTACATTGAAACTTCCATAACTTTAATTTCTAAGCTTTTGAAATTGTTTTCTGAATGTAATCTAAAATACAATTTCAAATATAATTTGAAATTTAAAATTGTGTTTAATCTTACAAAATTATTCAGTTATTCACATCTTTCTGGTGTGGGCATATATAAATAAGTCTTACAACATTTCAGAATAATTTTTTTTAATAAATGAATATTAATTCTTATTTTATGTTTTTGGTAAAAACAAAAATTTGATCTTGGCCAAGCTAATTGTGAAAGTAAGTCATGTCCCGTGTTTTTCTAAAAATCTTTTTGAATAGATGTTGATTCTAGTGTTATAGATGTAGACATATTTTATTCGTTTTTAATAATATAAGAATAAATATTGACAATTTTTTTTTTTAATATTTTTTCAAGAAGGCTAGTTTATTTTCCTTTAATCTGCTTAAACTAAAATGCCCGATGAAGTGGTTCATGGTTCCATTTCTAGAAAAAATTAGGGTGAGAAATTAAATATATTTCACACAATAAATTAAAAAAAAAAACACGACTTTATCTAATTTAATAATATCACCGTGAAAAAGGAATATAATGGGTGCTTTATATAATTAAAAAGAGCAACATAAAAATAAATATACATTGATACATAGCCATTCTCTTTGTACAAGAGAAATCCAAAGATTTAATTAAGAATAATTCTAAGTAAAACGAATGTCTTCTACCAAGTACTATCTCATCTCAGCTTAAGTTTTTACATAATAACCACATATATACTATTTATTAAACAATTTTACTTAAATAATGTTACTTCTTTTCTAAGTGTGTCATGTTTATCTAGATAAAATAAAATAATAATTAATTTTCAAAAAATCTAATAATAAAAAATAACAGGTCATGACACTACTTGGTTAGTCTTAAATTTTCACATATATAGATTGAGAAAATATGTTATTGGTTAAAATAATTTTATATAACCTTTCTTGATAAATGTGTTATTTTCATTCGTCGCAAATATAACAAATATTAACATAATTTATTTCAAAATACGTAAAAGTAAAAAATAAAAAATAAGTAATATTGTATTAAAAATGAAAATATCAATCAATTCAAAGAACAGAAGGTAAAAACTGCAATAATCTTTAAGTAGTATATGATTTTATCACCACGAATTGAAATAAAATATATGTTTATTTAATTATATAAGAAAGACCATTAATTTCTGTGGGAAGGGAATATTTTAGCCCATAGCTTTAACCTAAGTCAAAGATTTGAATGCACATATTATCTACCTACATGCATATTCATATAGATAATTATTTTCTTTCAAATCAGACCTACGTGCAGGCAAGTTTTTAAAAGGTGTGTTAATTGGTGAAAAATTAGGTGGTGGATGCCTATATCCTACACCATTCATGCTAATTAATTAAAGTAGTTAATTAGAATATTATTATATCTTTTTATTTTATCATACGACTAACTTTCCCTCAGATTTAGAAAAGTTTTATTCCATCATCTCTGAAAACAATTTTATAGAAGACACGAAGCAAAATCATTTGCACAATATTTTCTTTTTCTTTTTTACGAGAATGATATATATTTTGGAAAGTCTCCAAATTAGGTTTCAAGGGTTTACATTATGGGTTTCAGAGGTACTTTGTCCTTAGGTCTTGAGTCACGAGGGAAGTGTTTATAAAAAATATTTTGATGCTAAAGTCAGTTCAGGATATGGTGGTCAGATGTCAGAGTAAAAACAAAAAATTATATTTCACAAAATGTGTCTTTCATACTAAGGTTTGTGGGTCTTACTCGGTTGGGCCTTGACTTAATTGGCCTAATTACCTACTAATCATGTTATACAATGCAACCTCATGTTAACCTTGTTTAGAGTAGCTTGAGGGGGTTAGCCTAGTCGGTCAGGCTGATAACATGTCGTCCTCTAAGGTCAACATGTAATCGGTTAGGCTGTGTACTAGGTTCCTCCAAGTAGGTGGTTTTCAGTGCTGTCGTAGGACTGTGTACCCTAGAGGATGAGGACGGGTAGTCCACCAACCCCTAGTCTTAAATGTTTATTTATTGAAGACTACAAGGATGTCGAGCACCTTAGGGGACGAGGATAGATAGTCCATCAGACCCCCAGTCTTAACATGCTTGCATGTTAGAGACTGCGAGGTGACGACTGCAGGTTCTTGGATATTGACTTCTTGACTTGTTGTGGATGACACGTGCTTTGCAAAGAAAATTTGTATTTCTTTAGTCGTATGGTTCTATACGTATATTATTGTTATTATTATTATTATTATTATTGCTTATTTGAGATAAGTCGTTACTTTACTGATATTGGTTTATATTATTACATATTTTGTCACATGGATTAAAGGCTCAAAAGTCCTATAAATACATCTAGTATTCTCAAGGAATACACACTCTCCTACACTCATTCTCTCTCCTAATAAAAGATCATTAGTCTCTTACTAACTTGAGCGCCAGAGAGTCTTTTGCACGTGGATCTTCCCATGTGTCTCAACCCTCAGAAGCACTCCATCAAGGTCTGTTAAAGCCATCCAGATCTTACCATTTGTCTGAAGGTTTGCCATAAGATCTCGGTAAGAGCAATATTGTTTTATATATTATAATTTTTTATTTAACATAAAAATATATAGATATGTCAACTAGAAATTTTTAATCAAGCTATCCAAGAATTTAGAAGAAGAGAAAATTTGAGACATTAATTGCATCACAAAAGGGAACTATGAATAAATTTATTTCAATAGATAAATTTATAAAAATAGATAATAAAAATGAATTAGAAAATACAAATAAGTGTTTTTTGAAAGAACAAAATAATAACAATATAGATATATGTGAAAATAAGAGAGAAATACCATATGAAAACAACAATAGAGAAACAAAAGTAATTAGTGAGAAGGATAAGTTTGATTCTCAAACTCATAATCATTATTAAAAATATATAAAAAGATTAAAAAAATTAATTTTATTATCTATTAAAATAAAAATTTAAAATGAAATTAATTTTGATAATTTAATAAATAATTTTGTATAAAAAAAATCTCAAAACATAAATTTTAAATAAAATATCTCATTTTTAAATTTGATTTAGCCTCCTAAATTTTTGAGCTGCTCTTGGTGGAAATTCTTTAAATTCCCAGGACCTTAGTTGAAGCTTGAGATGTTACACTACAAGAAAAATGTAATTTATCTACAGATCTGTACATACAGATTTAAATCTGTATGTAAAGTAGATATTACATACGGATGTTACCTATGGATCTGTAAAATTGAGTTACATACCGAAAAATCCGTATATAACAAAAAAAATTTGATGTGTTAGAACTCAATTTTTCCAACTTTTGGAAAGATGGCATCCGTAAATAATGATAAAGGATCCGTAAATAAGTTACCACCTAATTTATTATACATATTTAAAATTAATTAATTATTAAAAATTAAAACAAGTTTATTCTCGTGCTCTATCAGAGAAGAATAAGCTCCGAGAAAAGTTTAGTCACATAGAAGAAGAAGCTCACTGGAAACCCTATTCTTCCTTCATTTCGTACTCACCCTCTGTTCGTTCTCTGTCACTCGCACTGATACAAAGGATCACCGATCCAACGACTACGTTAAAACCCTAGCATCACCACTCGTGCCTCCTCTGGATTGGCCCGGCCCTAGAAGCACCTTCACTCAAGCCCTAGAAGCACCTTCATCGAGAATTACATACGAAATAATTTGTATGTAAATTTACATACAAAATATTTTTCGTATGTTAGTTTTCCGACGCCTGGTTTACATACGCATTTGTTTTCATATGTAATCTGTAGATAATATTTAATTACATACGAATTTTGTTCATTACATACAGATTTTGTCCATAGAAAAAATCATTTTTTTTTGTATAGAAAAAATCATTTTTTTTTGTAGTGTTATGTCATTAGTAGACTAATATTTATAATTGTGTGTTTGATTGTATAGTTACCATAAAATTGATTTAGGAATTGTTTTAATAGTTGAAAGTTTTAAATTTATAAGATGGTCTTTTATTAAATACTAGTTTATCATTTTATTTTGTATGCGCATGATTATAATGATCATGTGTTAACACATGAGCACATGCCCAATATAGGTTGTAGATGTTCTCGTGGACAATAATATAATGTTTCATCTTATTATAAAATTTAGAAAAATTATGAACACATCTATTTATTTGTATATACTTATATTTTGTAAATAGAAGACCTATTTTTTTGGATTTTATAGGTATTGACTTATAAAATATTCATGCATGTTATATGTGTTATATTTAAAGCAGATTGTGTGTTTGGAAGGGGATGTACACTTATGGTAACAATGTTTATTAGCAACAAAAATTTTCATTTATTCTCTGTCGGTACCCGTTTAAAAAGTACTTACGAATTTAAAAAAAATTATGGATACCAATAGATATTTAAAGAAATATATTTTATAATTTTTTAAAATAAAATAAAATAAAATAAATATAAATTAAATTTTAATTTTAATTAAATTTAATCTAATAAAATATAAACTAAAATTTTTATTCAAATTAAATTTAACTTAAAAAATGTAATTTTAATTTTAATTTTGTGCGGTTAACGGATATTTATGAGTACAAGTAGTATAATACCCACACTCGTTCCGTCTATAAACAAGTATTAAAATACATACTACCCGAGAGTTAATAAACACTCGCAACTACCAATTATCCGCCATAGATTTTATCCACAGATACTCATAGACATAGACATTTCTTTCATCCCTAGTTTTGCCTTGTATAAGAAGACTAATTGAGAAAACTATATAAAAAAATATTTATTTTTTATATGAATGAATATGACTCTTAAACCTCCTTTCCTCCCCTCTCCTTCGCCTTTAGATATAATTTATATATGATCAACAAAAATAATGATTAATATGTTTCATTAGTGTCACCATGAGATGATAACATTAGGTGACTCTCCATCAAAAGTTGAGAAAATGACAATCGATACCACACAACACGCACAAAGTCTAGAATAACTAATACATACCTTAAATTTGGCTTGATTTATGAGGTATAGTCTTCATAAATTTAGTGAAATGTTTTTACTTGAATTTCTAAATCATTGGTTAGGAAGTTGGAGAACATACTTGAGATGACTATTTGCTGAAACGAGAAGAAAGTAGTTTGGAAGTTATGGTATATGGTGTGAAAACTAAAATGGTATATGGTGTAGTAAACATTATACATGTTCATTGTTTTATTAAGTATGAAACATGTGTGTCACTTGTCGTATGTTTGTTAGAAGTTATGTAAAAAGTTGGTTGTTGTTACATCTTGTGAGAAAGCATTTATTTGATTTGAGAAAGAAAGAAAAATATTTCTATTTTAACTTCTAAATCTTTTTAATTCTATAAAGAAAAAAAAACATTTGAAAGTGAATCATGATATTTATTGATTATTATGTTAGTGTATTATGTAAAATTTGGTGGAAGTACATTACAATATATAATAGTAAATAATAATAATAATTATTATAATAATAATAACTTTAATTTTTAATATTAAACTAGCTATAGTTTAAGAAAAGGAAAAAAAGGACTAAAATGTTAAAAACTTAAAATCATTAAATCTTTTTAAATAATTAAAAACATAACAAATCATCTTTACAACTAAAATTTACTTTTGAAATATGGCGATTTGAAACAATTGTGTCCTCTAAGAGAAACATGTTGAGGCATAAAACGAGGGACGTTTTCCCATTCCCATATTCCTTTTTTTATTTATTTTTTCTTTTATTTCTAATGTAAGAAACAAACGTACCTTGAGAATTTAAATATGAAGAAAATTCACGTTAAATAATTAAATACAAGTCAAACAATGAATAGTTGCTTACATTATTAAAGGTTTGCTAACATTTCTCCGCTCAATTATTTGGATTCATAATAATAACACTTGTGGTCAACACAATGCATACCAACAAGTTAACACATACAATTATTAAGAGGAGACACATTCTTACTTGAATTGTCAACCTTTTGAAATAGTGATTTAGAGATTATATAAAAAACTAAAGCTAGAAGCAAATCATTTCATATAATTACTTTTGGTATTATTTTAAGATAACTTAAAAAATTTATATTAATTACAAACAAGTAAGATATAATATATAATTTTTTTATCAGCAATAAATAACAAAATAAAATGATACATAATATATAAATATTTATGTTAAAAGTATCATAACTAGAGATAAGACAATTTCATAATATATAAATAGGTACAAATCTTACCTTACAAGTTAATTTTATAAGATTGTATTAGATTTAAAGTCCAAGTCTTAATAATTTAAGATTTTTATTTTAAAAATAGTGTATTGATCTTTTATATAACATTATACAGCATTCATTCCATAGTTTGTTATTTGAAGGCAAATTCAATTATTTACATGTTTAATTTGCTTTCCACGTGATTTTTCATACCAAAAAGATTTAACATGAATGAGTTATAAACATTTCATATAAAAAAGTTAAGATATTATTTTCGATCCAAATCTTAAAAAGAATCAATGAGTAGATTTTATTTCTTATAATGTTTTTTGAGACTCATTTTTACTTTGATGTATCAACATACTCGTCGCACATGGCATCAAACACTTGAAATCCTAACAAATATTTTTGACTATATTAGTAAATATAAATACTTAAAAATGATTGAAAAATAAAAATAGGAAGCATGTGAGGAGTTCCCCAAAAGTGGTAACACAGAGAGTTATGGTTTTAAAATAGGCAAAGCAAAGTTGGGAATGAAAGTAGATGAATGTGAGTGAAGGACGAAAGGTACGATATTTGCGGGGGCAGATGTGGATGCATGACCGAGTCAACTCAGTGGAAAAGCGTGTTTTTTACTTGTTTCTTCCATGATTGTTGCCAATTCTCACATTTGACTCTTCAGTCAATCAATCAGTGACTCACAGACCAAGTACATCAATGCAACCACACACCTAACACTGTTCTTCATTACACTCTCACTTAATAACTTACTTTATTCTTAATTCAAACCACAAATGTTACTTTCGATAAACAAAACAAAGCGAGTGTTGGTGAGGCAAACACGTAATGTAATGTAATGTAGTGTACCTTTATTGATTGACCCAATGCTTGCATAAATTTATTATTATTAGGCATAATGAATTTGAATGATTGGGAAAATTTATTTGAACCCAGTTCCATTAAAAGTAACATTTGAATGATTATGGTACGAGAATTTCACGAGGAGTGTTGTTGGCAATGGAGCACAGTTGTCACTGTTTCCAAGCGATCAGAGATGGCCCACTGCGGCGAATTTCTGGAAAAATGTGCTGCACTGCAAACACTGTACTCACTCACTCATTCACTCACTTACTTACTCACTTACCCACTCAGAATTTTACAAGAAAAGTTTGAATTTTGTACTTTCTGACGTGATTAATCTCTAACTGGGGTAATAAAAATGGTTATAGTTTTGTGATTTAAGAAAAAACTGACTTAAAAATTGAATTTTTTTGTGTGTGAGTGATGATGGGTGGGTGGACACATGAACCAGTAGCAGTCATTTCTTGTGTTTGTTCTGTGAAACTCTTTCTCTCTCTCTCTCTCACAGTCATTCTGACAGTCATTTGGTGGGCCCCTACTCCCAACCAGTGAGGGCTCACGGACGGCACCACCCTCTTTCTCTCTCTAACTTTTTGTGAGATTACGGTCCTAATACAATTATGGCATAATCATTTTCATACCTGGCTGTAAAGTTCACTCTTTTTCCCTTTTCTTTCTCTTTTCAATCATACTGCTACTATTTCCCAACGAGCCAAACTCGCGTTTTTCTTGTCCCCTTTTTTTCTTCCTTCCCTAAAATTTGTTATCTAGTAATAGTACTAGGTAGTAGTAAAATAAAGGAATGCTCCGTCATCAAACAATGACGCATTGAAAGTTACACATTATCTTCTTCTTCGCAGAATATTATTCATTCTATTTCAAAACCTACTAGTGGAATGGAATCACCTCTGTTCAGAAACTAACTCATTACTTCTTACTTTTACATTCCATAATTAATCTCAGCTTTTTACATTATTCAAATAAACTATAACATAACGTTTTTAACCCAATACTAAGGTTCTGAACACACACGTTTGGTAACTGTAACACAGATTTATGCTTAGCTTGATTGAAACTGTTTGTTGATTGAGTAGATTTATATATAGCGCTACTTAGTATATATAGAGTGAGAAAGACAGAGAGAAAGAGAGAAAGAGAGAGAAAGAGAGAGAGAGAAAGTGGTCCACAGAGTCTATGGCTGTCTGACCCTCATCTCAGAAACAGCCGTGTTAGATAAGGAGAGAAAGGAAGAGAGATCGAGGGAGAAAGATTCTATAAACCATTATTCTCTTCTCTCTTCATTTAACTCTTGTTTCACAACTATGACTTTCCTTTCAGCGCGATTCACATGAAAAGCCAATTTCAATTTCTTCCCACACGTATATTCCTTTTCTTTTTCTGTGTCTCAAACCGCAAAATCAACTCAGTGAAAATGATCAATTGTATCTATGAAGTTTTCCTTTCAACATGTCTGCATATTATGCTATCTTTTCCCAGCATCAGCAGCACTGGTAGCTGCTAGCAACAAGCTGTTTTTTGGTTTTATATTTGTTTTGGCAGTACCTTTCTCAAACTACTAGGGTAGCTAGTTTAGGACACACAATTTTTCTTCACTTCAAAAAATGATGTCTGAAGAACCCTTTTCTGTTCCTCCCAACACCGTCAGAGACTCCTTGGTTCATGTTCAACCCCCCAGCTCAAACCCTAATAATAACAATCCTAACCCTAGTTCAAATCCAGCTAAGAGAAGGAGAAGCCTACCCGGAACACCAGGCAAGTGATTATGACTGTTAATCCACTTCTTATCTCTCAATCTCTTTTATTTCTTCATCATTTCCAACCAGGAAATTCTAGTTTACATTGATTAATTGTGAGTAATATATATGAATTGTGCATAAGCAGATCCAGATGCAGAAGTGGTGGCTCTGTCACCCAAGTCCCTGATGGCCACCAACCGTTTCATATGTGAAATTTGCAGCAAGGGTTTTCAGAGAGACCAGAATTTGCAGCTGCATAGACGCGGGCACAACCTTCCGTGGAAGCTGAAGCAGAGAACAAACAAAGATCAAGTGAGGAAGAAGGTGTATGTGTGCCCTGAGAAGAGTTGTGTGCATAACGATCCCTCTAGAGCCTTGGGAGACTTGACAGGCATAAAGAAGCACTACAGCAGAAAGCATGGGGAGAAGAAGTGGAAGTGTGAGAAGTGCTCCAAGAAATATGCTGTTCAATCTGATTGGAAGGCCCATAGCAAGATTTGTGGGACTAGAGAGTACAAATGTGACTGTGGCACACTTTTCTCCAGGTTATAGCATTTCCACACAAATAATTAATACTATTTAATGCCTCATATTCTCATAATTAATTTGTTCCTTTAGTTCATCCATAGGCATGGTTACATATACACGGTTGCAATTTAATATTCAGTTAATTCATTACATCAAATGGATGCCAGATAAGATAAGCATGGAAACAGACGCCATATATAAATATATATGTATGCAGTAGCAGTAGTAGCAGTAGCAGTATTAACTGAGAGAATATTTGTTTGGAATAATAAATGAGGGTTCTTAATTGATGTTTTTGTGCATATTCTAACAAATCAATCAGGAAGGACAGCTTCATAACACATAGAGCTTTTTGCGACGCTTTGGCTGAAGAAAGTGTGAGGATAACAACAACAACGACAACAGTTCCCCCAGCTTTAAGCAACTTGAGAAATGATCATCCCTTGACCAATGCTCAAGCTTCGAGGATCCCTCAGATTTTTTCAGGGTTTCACTCAGATCAATTCGGTGGTGGTTCAGGAACATCAGAAACACTGGTGAATTATGCTGAGGCAAACCATCATCATCATCATCATCATCATCAACAACAACAAGAACAACAACTGCAGCAGCAAAAGCTGAGGTTACCACTCTGGCTAGACCACCAGGTGAATTCACAAGTACTTCACCACCCTCTTATGAACTTCCCAACCAAACCAGGTGCTTTCAGTTCTCCGGGGCCAAACCCTGTGCCTGATATGGTGCAAACTATGGACATGTTTGGGCCACAGTTTGTGAATTACCGTTACCCAGAAGCGTCATTTGGAGGTGCCAACCTGTCTGTGCTGCCGCCACATGGACTGAAGCAGGAACAAGAAGAAAACAAAGGGGAGTTGTCGCATAGCGCGAGCTCGAATTTGTACTTGAGTAGTAACCAGAACCCACCTCATTACATGTCAGCCACTACAGTGTTGCAGAAAACTGTTCAAATGGGATCTACAAGGGTGAACGACAACGCGTTTTGCTCGAATAGGAACAGCAACCACAACAATGTTGTCAACAACAACAGCAACGTTGTTGTTGAGGTTCAGAAACTGGACGAGTTGGTGAGTGTGGAAGGGTGCACCAACCTTGGAGGTGGTGGTGGTGGGTATTTATTGAATGATGACTCAAACAATAACTCGTTTGTGGTTGTGAATGGCACGAAGGGTTTTGAGCACATGATGATGCCGGTGGATGAAGAGACAAGAGCAGCATCAATTATGGGAAAGCAATTACACTCCATAAGCAAAAATCAACTTGGTTTAACCCGAGATTTTTTGGGTGTCGGAGATAACAACATTGAATCAATAAGGAGACCTTTTTTCGAGCAAGATCTTGTTGAATTTAATGCAATGGGGTCAGCCTCAGGCATTAACCTGCAGAGGCAGTACGGTGGACACTATGTGTAGAGTCTCAACTTTCAAACTTCCATTTTAAAGAAACATAGCTTAGAGCTAAAGAAGCTGATGAAGTTATGGCATAGTGATATATATAGCTAGCTACTGTTATTAGTTGGAGCACATAAACTGAACAACGTTACCAATGGAGTGGACTCAGTGATGCACAGTGAAACGTGAAGATTTCACGTGTGATATATATAATATATATTCGATATATATCATAGAGGGTCTCGTGAGGGAGGTGGGGGCCAATGCATGTGAGACGGGACAAAAGTGATAGATATATATATTCATGTGTATGTGAATATATATCTATATATCTATGAGATGAGTCCAAAACTGAGAGGGTGATTTGATTCTCCGTTATGGAAGGTCCCTACCCTCCCTCTCCATGGCCATGCATGTCCATGGATGAAGCAGAAAAACACTGTCTTTTCTCTTAGCAATTGAACCAGACTTTTTTTCTCTGACGTGTAAGGTTGATACAACTTTACATTGTCGTACGTTTTACCTGGTGTCTATGACCTAGTTTTTCTTTCTTTTTCAGTGGCCTTTTAACTGTGCAGGGCGTGAAATGCTTTTCATAGAGGTAAATAAACACTTCTTTATTTTATTTTCTACCCATTTTAAATATGCTTTCATAATTTCATAAGCTATGTCGTTTACCATATATACACATGTATGTTTCTTCTGTAAAAAAATAAAAATAAAATGTGCATGTCAGCTTTTAACATGCACTCGAATGAAGAATAATAATATTAAAGTTTAATTTATAATACGTATATAGTATAGATTAAAGAATTACAAGTTAAATGAAACATATTGTGGTAGCTTTACACAATCACTGTTATCATAAAATTGATACTAGTTTCATGTAAAATATATTTTATAAGCTAGCTCCACTTTATGACATATCATATAGTTGTTTGGTGTATAAAATGCCTTGACACAATTGTTAGTTTTGTGTAAAAAATAATTTGAACTAATTAAATAGCTGTTATTTTATCGGCTACAAACACTAGTGTGAAAATAAGTTTACAAACGCGCATATTACGTAATTTACGAATACTTGAGATTTAGACAAATGCAGTGATAGTTTTGTTATTACAAAAAAATCAATTATATCACTTACCATTCTAATTTATGTAAAACCATTTAACATTTGATTGGTTACTAATGTAACTAATTAATATAAATAGTATTGTTATAACAGTAAATTTTATATTAAATAATACAATAAAACTGATATTTATTATAAGTAAAGATTAAAAATATAAACTCATTTATTAATATAATATCGGAGCATAAAATTTAGGAGTCCAGACTCTCTACTGGCTTTTTTGATGTTGTTAGAATACGTTGTGTTGATATTTTAAATATCTTTTTATATATTTTAAAATGTCAAAATTAGTGGTAATCAGTATGTTATGAAGATATAGTAAAAGAGCAACACAAAAAACTCTGCAGAAAATCCAAATTCAAAATTTACACCACATTGTAGTCTCCAATAGTCACCACCCATAATCAACTGTACTAATGACATCTTCTCATATATGGTTAGAGGGTGGAGGATGCTTTGTTTGGCTAGTTTAGTTGTTTTTTTTTTTGGTTGATCATAAAGATAAAAGACATTTTCTTTATTGTTTAGATAGATGATACTATTAGTTCTTGAAAACCTGATATATACCTTGAGAGAGAACAAAATTCTATATAGATTTATAAGATATATGATTTGACAAAATGAGAGAGATAGAAAAACAATATTTAGAATAAAATTATAAAAAAAAATTATTTAAAATTTCTTTTAATCAACATATTTTTTAAATTTAACAATATTTAATATTTTAATACTTGTGACAACGTTTAATTGCTATGTTTTATTATCATAATAAAAAAGTACATATGCGTAACCACGTTTTTTCACTGCTGTAAACAAAAACTATAAATAAATAAAAAAATATTTGATTTAATCTTGAGGGAAATGAAACCAATGAAAATTATTTTTAATGTAATTTAGTTTAGTTTTTCAATTTTCTTTCGTTAATTTAAGCTAGACTAACACGATCGGAAACACAATAGATTTAATTTTGTTCAATTTGAGAATTTTTTATTTTAAAAAATATAGATAATAAATTTGAGGAAGTGAAAAAAAGAGAGATGAAAATGAGAAAAAAGAGAGTTATGATATACTTTTATTATGTGTCTTTATGCTGATGATTTAATATTTGTTTTCAATAATAATGACAATTTTAAACTTAATGTCTTATTTTTTATGGCTTGAGGTTATTCAGTAAGATAACGAATAATCATGTCACATGAAAGATATGTTAATGATATTTTCAAGAAGTTTAAGATAGAATATTAAAATATTCAAAGTTAGTTTATACACCAAGTGAAGAAAAAATAAAAATGATGACAAAAGGTAGATGAAACCCATTATATAAAAGTTTGATTCGTAATTAGTTTGATATCAAGATCATAGATTGTATTTGAAGTAGGATTGCTTAGCAAATTCATGATATAGCTACTCATGTGTCTTTAAAATATATTAATCATTCTAATTTTTATATTTTAAAATAATTAAAAAAATCAATATACTAATAATATAAGTGTATTTGAAAGGCTTAATAAAGAGACAACATAAAAAACTCATTAAAGCCATTCAAAATTGAGTTATTTTATAAATTGAAGAAAATGTTTGTTCTGAAAAAGTTTAAGCTGAACTAAAAGAATACAAGATTAATCAAGTTTTACCAAGCCACCTTATTTTAAGTTTCCTTTCAATTTAAGAAGTAGACGTAATTTCTATCTTTATTTTAATTACTTAATATATTTTGTGAATCTTATGTAAATTGTATTTACATAAATACGTAAATGATAAGTTATTGGATAATGAATTACGAAGTTAATTCTTTTTTCTTACATACTTATGTGAGTGTAAACTTCATTGAATATAATAATATCCCACTAATATCAATAACAATTAAATTTAAGTCACCACATAATTTAAGCATTTGTCTGAAATAATAAATACAAAGATATATCTAACCAAATAACCCATTAAAGTAAATAATAAAAGAAATTAGAAAAATTATAAATTCATTAATAATAGTGGTGTGGTTTAAAATAAGTTAGATATTAAAAATACTAATTTAAAAGGTTTAAAATAATTTGGTTTATTTCAACTTATTTAAATGGTTATTATTCTGTTAAATTTATTTAAGTAATTGTATAATTTAATTAAATTTTATAAATGCATTTTCAGAGTGTAGTTACGTTAGTTATGAGAATAAGCATCTTACCTACCCAGGAAATTAAAGTGCTACATCCATCTATGGCTACTAGTTTGGTGAGATTCCAAAGATTTAGCAGTGAAAGGGATTGGGATTGGGAAATCACATATTAAATTAATTCATCAATTATATTTATATTTAGTTTTTTCCCAAGATGGTGAGAGAAAAAGATTAAAAAAGTTCTCACGGAATTCGTTATTGTTTTATTTATGTAAGTTTAATTTATTTATTTTCCTTTATGTCATTTTCTCACCTAAGCTTACATCTCCATGTTTTACACTAACTAATACAAAAATGTTTTATTCCATTTTTCGCTATTTAATTTGCGATAGTGTTTTCCATAACCGACAACGATACACTGTACAAGTACGTGTTAACAAGGAAACTTGATGTCTTGTTCTCATACGACTAACTTAGTCATAAAGTAAGCGATGTTCAGAAAAAAACAAAATGTTTTAATTTAAATGTAAAACGGAAACTTATTTCTTCTTTAAATTATATATTTTTATTTTAAAACTTTTAAAAAAATAAAATAAATATAATTATCTTAACTTAATATTATTATTTTTTTTACATGTTAAATGATATTTAGAATGATATTCAAATTGCGTAAATAATTTAAAAATGAATTAAAATATCGTTTGAAACGTTATATATATAAATAAAAGTGTGGGATCACGGCACCTGAACCTCAAATTACAGGGTATTCATCACTTAGTCGAATGCCAAATTAGATTGAAGCAGTAGTTTAAACTAATTAGACCATTACCTAGAATTAATCTAAGTGGAGGAGTTCAAATGATATGCAGTGTGCTTAAAATTAGAGGTTTAAATTCGTAAAACCAAAGTTTCTATTAATTTCTCTTAAGAAGACATAATAAAGCTTGTAAACTATATTGAAGATACCATAAGTCAAAACACAACACTTGAATTAATTTATAGAGGAAAACAACAGTCACTCTGATTAATTCACCGCTACAATGTTCGAATTTCGCTCTGGACTCACAATATTCACTCCTTTCTCGCAATCACGCAACACAATTCATTCTTGAACATCGAATGTATACTAGCTTGAACGTTGGTAAATTCAGTGAAACCAATTTCGGTTTATGATGGCAATATCATAAGGAGAATTGGTCCAAGGACAAGAGACAACCACATTCCATGACTGATTTTCACAGTGCCAGAGGTACCGTTGGTGGAATTAATCTCAGATGATTCTGAGGAATCTGGAGACAGAGACTTTTCTTTATCTGCTTTAGGCGCCTTTGCCGAAGATTCTGGTGCCAGAGAGGGTGCCTTTGCAGGTGCCTTAGCAACAACAAAGAAGTCCATAGGAAGAAGAACCTTCCTCACCTTGTAAATAGCAAGATGCTTATCTGTGTATACAATGCCAGTGATGGTGGTGTTAACCTCACCTGTTGAGATGTTCACACTCCCTCCGTAACTTATCACATTCAGTTCCACCTTTCCAGGTTTATCCCCTGCAAGTGTTCTCACAGGGTTGGTCAGAGTATCAAAGTTGGAGCTAGACACATACTCTGAAAGAACATGGAACTGTAAGAGCTCGAGCTTTTGGCCATCAGAAAGAGAGTTGAGGAAGCCTGGTTTGAGTTCGGAGAAGGAACTGTCATCAGGTGCTAGAATGGTGATGCCACCTGATTTAGTAGTGAGGAGTTGTGCATTGAGTTGGTTGATCAATTGGGTGGTTTTCATGAGTCTGATAAGAATGTTGAATGACTTGGCCTGCCTCAGGATTCCAACAATGTCAACTGCTGAAGTGTCAGGAGTGGAATCACTTGGTGACTGTGGCAATGAGGGAACCAATGGTTGTTTAGGAGCTTCAGCTGGTGGGGTAGGTGTAGGTTGTGATGGTTTGAGGGGGGCAGAAGCTGGTGATAATTGGGCTAAAGTGGTGGTGAAATACAAAAATGAAACTAGCAGTGGTAGTGAGAAGGAAAAGAGACAATGCTTTTTCATCATTTTGGTTTTGTTAAATGATGGTTTAGAAAGTAGAGATGATACTGGAAAAGAGTGCTAATGATAGGAATTGTAATTGTAATGAGTAGTTGATGCATTGTTGATATGGTGGGGATGGGTTTTATAGAGAAAGTTTGGAAGTTGGAGACAATGATAGGTAGGTGAAGGGCTTTGTTTTTAGAACCTTAAATTGTGATTTCTGAGCATACACTCCGTTGTAAGCTGCAAAGGCCATTGAGGTGTTCCATCAATATATGAAGCATGGAGCAATGCACTTTAATGATTGATAGCCATATCAATCTGCCATTGCAATCAATTAAGTTTGTGAATGGTATTGTTTTTTTGCTGAGACCATGTAATCAAACAGTTTGAGTTTTTCTTTTTTTTCGGGTAAAGATAGGGCGAAAGAAAGAGTGGTTGATTAAACAGTAAAATCAATGTCAGTTAGTTTCCATGTCTCTGGATCATCATGAGCAGGTCGAACAATTTGCATAATATTAGGTGTATATGATGCATTTCCAATCATAATTCTAGTACACAATCTATTAGATCCATTTCCTGTTTCTTATATTTTACATAGGTCGAACAATAGTTATTATAAATAATTATGATAAAAGTTCCCTGAACGAATTATTGACATTCCATAACCCGGGTTTATAACTAGGTGATGATGTATCGAGACAAACAATGGCATAATATGTTGCCCCGCGTTTTCGTAAATCTAATGAATTTTATTTTAGAGAAGTTGTTCACTGTTTGTGTTTCTCAATCTTATATGTATGACAACAATTTCTTGTCCAGTGTGCAAGAAACCTTCCTTTAGAGTAAAAAACGACAATTATCACTTAACACATCATTTATAAGTGAAGAGTTTCCTCTTTCATAAAGTATAAATACACTGTTTTGTTTGACATTTTTTTCTTAGTTTAGTACCAGAATGCCATTTAACATTAAATAATGAGGAATCATTTGAGTCTAAGAGGCTTGTGAGAATGCAGAGTGTTATTCAGCCAAGTACAGACTAATAAGTGGGCTTGAAGCAGCATGTCTATGCACAAGAAGCTTCAACAGCTAAATTCTTTGCTACTCCTTCACATGGATCTCCGAATGTATTAATTGATACCTCAATTCTACAACTGCTTGATCCAATGCAGCCCTGTTAAAAAATGCACCTTAGAGTAAGTATAATCCAAATGAAAAAATAAAAAAAATTAGCCACACAAGAGACATGTATGAACTTATTGAAAGAGAAAGCAAGATAACACCTTCTGCACAACGGATAGAGCCTTATTGCTGCTGCAGTTTCCATGTTTGAAGTTCCCACAAGTCCCCTGAGGTGTTCCAAAACTCGCAAATTTAATGGAAGAGATCACCAGATTAGGATAAGGGCATTCCAGAAACAGTACAGGCTCTACTTTTCTTCCTGATTCTGCATCTGAATTCCATAAGTCTACATGTAGAGGGTGAGATTCAGATGCATAAGAACACACACTTGCTATCTGTTTTGTAGCAAAAGTGATTTTCTCAGGGTTGCCTCCGGTTTCCTCAAACAAAACAAGTGTGTTGCCTTCAGGTCGTAACCATGATCGTGGTACATGGTATCTGCAGGAATAGTTACTATATAAGTATCTAGCATGATTTCAACTTACTTTCAAGTTTCAACTTCTCATGCAGAATATGTAGCACTTACAATGCCTGTGATGGCTTTCCACAGTTCCTGAGACATTTGGATGCATGATAGGACCCTCTATAATTGCAGGAATCAGTACAACCATCACTTGGAGCAACATTCGTAGGCCAGTACCTCCCAATGCTCTTTCCATTCACCCAAGCCTCACCTTTTCCCATCCCCGTCATGTTAATTGCGACTGGATCACTACCAGAGGGCGCAGTGAAGTTTTTCTGATACAAAGTTTGTTTCCATTAGTTAACAGCAAAAACCATTTGCCCTAAAGTAGCATTCCCTTAATCTTATATGAGGTGTGTGATTGCTAAGATATCAGGTGCACACAGTTTAGTAATAGTGACTTTGTCTTGTTATGCAGTTATAACGATAAGAGGGTAATTAATTTCAGTAGATTCCATATTCTGATAAAGATTACCTTGTACCAAATCAATGGTTGGTTTATAGGTAAAGTAGATTGTGAATTCCACTGGCCAAAACTTCCACTGGATGGACCCAAATCTTCACCTTTAAGACCAATCTGAGTTCACAAAATTATAAACAGTGTATTTTATCTTCATCAGAACCTCAAAATGAGAAATAAAATCTGGATTTGGTTACGCCAGAAAGTCTGAGACTAACCTGATATGTCCAGTTATGGGAGGACAGATCAAGAGAGCTACCATTGTTCAAACTTTTCAGTATCACAGGGCCAGTGATTCCTGCACCCCTTAAGTCAAAAAAAGCTCCGTAGTTCTGATGCACATAAGGAATGCATTAGTTGATTTGGTGATGAGAACCGGTTTGTGTCAGGAATAATCCAAGTATGAGTCAAAGTTTCACGTTATCAAAGTTCGACGTTAGATAAAAAAGGCAAAGTTAAATGTGGTGTCAAATGCCTATATGTGTAAGACTAATGTTGTGGTGTCAAATGCCTATATGTGTAAGACTAATGTCGTATATATTGAACCAAAATTTCTTAATGACTATATCCTATAACCCATATGATGAAAAATATATATAATTCCAACAGTGGTAAGTGGTATCAAAGCCGATAGGTAGAAAAGACAAAATTAAACACTATATACCATGTATGATAAAATATAAACAAATTAGAAGAAGAAAAGCCAAACCTGGAGCCCAACAGTTAAACTCAGTAGATCAATTGTGTTCTTCCCAGCCACTAGTGTGACGGGGATGTCTACTTTGACTGCAGCTTTGTCTTTGGTTCCCGTTCCACTGCCTGAAAAAGTTCTCGATAGTGTCAGAAATAAGTATCTTTATTGATAAATGATGAGTTATTCCATATAAAGAACAGGACATTTTGGCAAGAAACAATCTATGAACGATTGATCTTAATCGACCATGAATATCATCATGTCATTGCTTTAAATTTTATATACCTGCAAGCTTCCCATTTATGAAAGCATGAAGAGCATGACCAAGGGATTCAATGTGAAGAACAGTTTGAGTACCAGCATCAAGATCGATGCTGCAGAAAGAAACCATGAAAAGTGTCACCATGGGGCATAGAATTTGAAATCAGAAGAAAGCTTTATCAACTAGAAGGTGCACTTACCTTAATGAATACCACAAGTAATCACTTCTATCACCAGTTGTATTTATTTGCTCCACTAGCCCAAATTTTGAGAATGAATCAGCCTTTGAAATGCCAACAGGTTCACTAATCCAACTCCATCTCGAGCTAGAATCATCCGAAGAACCAATCTTTTCTTTTAAAGATTCAGTTGTGAAGCTTGAAATTGTTGATACAGAACTAATCTATCATATCATAAACAACTGTAGGTTATGACATTTCTTGTCATAGGAAACAAAAGAAAAGATCTAAACTACAGATAGATTAACCACATGTATCATGAAAGTAGCTTCATTCAGTTGAACTATCTATTTAGATCTCAAAGCTGATGAGCCAAACCTTTGCAGTATTAAGCACTACATTCCTGCAGTCTGGTAAGATGCTGACAGACCACGCGGGTAGGTGATATGAATTTCCATTGAAGGTCACATTTGCATCAGATGTTTCATTGTTGTTGGCAATGAAGGCAGCACAGGTAGATCCTGTCTTGTAAACTGCAGCCTGTGTTTTAATAGTAAATGTTAAGATATGTAATTATACCGTTCATGTCACTGAAGTTTCTACTCCATTGGGATAATTGATTCTAAATCTTAGTTTGACATTCACGATCCTTCTTTAACCAACATTTATGCCAAGTGATGCTTGATTAAATGGTATACATTATTTAAAGAGAAGAGACTGACTCTTGATAAAGCTAGTAAAACAAGTATTCACCCAGAAGAGAAAGAATAGAACCTTCACTGACCAGACTGCAATATTTTTCCACAATCAATAAAAGGCAACACAAAATTGGGAAGGAGGGAGGAACTAGCAGACTATGACAAATTGACAAAATCTGGTAGACCTCTAAAGTTTTGTGGGATTTTGGTAAAATTTGAGACATATAGGCCACTAAGATAATGCGGAAACTGTGGCCTAAATTTGAAAGGACCACTTTATTACCTCTATATTTGGTCCAATAGATGTGATTGTTGGATCAGTAGCTGTCAGTGCTTCTTCACAAAGTTTTATGGCCTTATGCAAGTCTTTAAGGTGGCCCCACTTAGGTTGTCTAATAGTTCCTGCATCATGCAGTTCAGATATATTTAGAAGAATATACATCAAATTTTGAGCTTTGACATTACATATAAAATGAGAATATGATGTCAAGTTAAAGTTTGTTTTTATAATTCTGCAGAATCGACAATTAATATGAGATACAAAGGTTTAAAGAATCCATACCATACTCATCAATTGGAGAATCATAGTCATAACTAGTAGAAATGAAAGGTCCACCGGTAGTTCGGCCAAAATTAGTCCCTCCATGATACTTTTTCCAAGCAAGGAACAGAAAAAAGTAGAAAGCATCAGCTCTTTTCCTATCTTGAATATCTTAAATCCTTAAACATGTAACATTGTATTACCATGTAGTAATTATTAAAAGTTCCACCTAGTTGGTAAAAGCGTGCCACAGCAAAAGCAAGATCTTCCACTGGTCTATAAGGCACAGCACCACCAAACGCAAGAAACCTACAGTTTCACAGAGTTCAAAAGGTTACAACAAAAAGAAAAGTACAGTTGAATGAGAAAGTGATACACAATCAATCAGATCATCTTTGAGTATGACATTCAAATAACTAAAGGATTTATATAGAAAAGGACACTAACCATCCACTCCAGTTCTCAGTCCACATTTTTGGCTTTGAGTTAGAGTTTGGATTGAATTGGTCGCAGTAAAATCCATTGCATGTGTTAATCTGAGTGCAGTTAAGATTACAAATTATGGAGTAAACAATCAAGTAGGATAAGTGTATACAGCAAAATAGTAAGATTGGTCTATTCAGGAATCAGGAAAATAGCCAATGCAGTAAAATATGAATTACATAACAGTTTAAGTTGATGGCTGGCTAAAAGGAGAAAACTTACAATTGGGTCAGGAGCATCTGCCTGTTGGCACATTACCCAAGGAACCCCTGTATCAAGAGAAGTTGCCATCGATGCAGCCCATTTGATGTAGGATTTAGCAGCAGGACCATAGGCCGCATCAATGTTTCCATATTCATTTTCGATCTGCCATTACATACTAAGTATTACATAACTTTTTCATATTTAAAAAGTATGCAGTAGGCCATTTAGAATTCGAGAATGTCTGTCTATACTACTCTTCCACCAGTGGATGCATTTATTGAAGTTTAAGAAAAACCTGAGACAAAATAATTGGTCTTCCCTGTGATGCATAGAGGTTCTCTTTCTTCATCATATCCACAATCATAGCGGTGAACCGCTTCATTTCATCCTGAAGACAATTAAATTTCACATGATAAAAGGAAGCAGAGGCAGCAGAATGAGCCATGCAGGAAGAGAAAAAAGGGATATAATTACCTTAAATGGTTTGTTATCAGTTCGGAACTGAATTCCCGGAATAAAATGTAGCCAAAGAGGGAAACCACTGCTCAGAAAAGTTTAAGGCCACGATCAGATTTGAACTTCTTTGTGAAAAAAATGCATATAAAGATCATATTTTACCCGTAGTTCCATTCAGCACATGCGTATGGACCAATCCGCAGATGCACATACAGACCTGCTGCTGCCACTGTCTTCACGAATTTAACCAAATCTGCACTACCTTCAAAATTATACTGCCAAGCCAAAGCACACACTCCATCATTTATTTATTCACAAATTTAAGCTTTTGATTGACATTAAGAAATACCCTCTATCTCATTGTTCTTATTAACTCAGAAAAAATATGTGAAGCAGTGAAAAATCACACACTTGGTTCGATTACTGAGCAAGTTTGAAAAAACAACTCTATGCAATGCAAGTAACAGTGAACAACAGAAACTATAGAAGAATGGTAATAGTAATAATAACCTGGCCTTGAACTGGTTCGTGTAAGTTCCAGAAAACATAAGTCTCAATCACATCAAGTCCTCCATATTTGGACTTTTGAATGATGTCTGGCCACATCTGCAACAACAAATACCACCCCTTTTAATCCAAAGTTCATAAACATAGGAAAAAAATAGTTTACATGTAACATTACACAGACATAGAAAGAGGGTAATGAAGAGAACCTCTGGAGTGCTACGAGGGTAATGGATAGAACCAGAGACCAAGACTCTCCGCTTGCCATCAATGATCAATGCTCTGTGATCATACGTGACATTTGCACAAAACGAAGTAGGGGCATAAATGCATAAATGCAGAAGAACCAAAGCAAAACCAAGAGAATATGTGTCACTTTCATTGCCTTTTTCGAGTTGTGAGTGCAAAACAAACAAACACAAGCAACTGAGGAATGAGTCACTCTTTCATTTCCTGTATTTATAGGCACCAATGATTTTTCTGAAGTTAAGACACACTTGAACAGAGCAACTGCTAGAACTGCACTGTTACTCAAGGAAGAGTGCATTGCACAATAATCTTTTTTTTTTTTTTTTTCTGTTTATGTATTTATTTCCTATTATGTCATTACTTTTTTACAAATTTATCATTTATTTTATCTCATATTTCCTTATTTGATAAAAAGTTGGGATGTTTAAGCTTGTACAAGAGTCTATTCAAGCAGGTTTCATGCACAAGATCTTCCACTATTAAAGATCTTCAGATTTTCAAAAAAGGGCCGGAAAGGAAACTATTTAGTAGAAAAGTGTTTCAATTATTATTTTATTTGGATGTTGTTATTATTATTATTAGTATAATTTACACATTTTTAAATATATATGATATCATATTAATACTATATGATGTCATATTAATAGATAATGATATTATAATATTATTAAATTAATATATAAAATAAATTTATATTTATTAAGTAGAGTGAAATAAATGAAAGAAAGAAAATAAAAAAATATTAATAAATAAAGGAATGAAAAAAAATTATTAGGATAGTTTTATAGAAAAGTGTAAAATTAAGTATTATGTTTTAAAAAATAAATAAATAATTATGTTGTAAAAGATAAATTAAAAAGAAGGTAATTGTGGAAATAAGAAAGTTTTATTTTTGCATATAGTTATAAATTTATATAATAATGTAATTTAAAGATTTTAAAATGTAATAATATTTTAAAATAAAATTATGCCTTCATATTTAGATCACATGGTGTATCCGAAATTTAAAGACATGCTATGAGTATTCATCAAACCTTATCTTAAAAAAAAAAATCTCTTTTAGAAAAATCGTTTTCAGATAATATGATACTGTTACATTAGTTTTTTTTTTCTTTTTTTAAATACTATTAATTAATTATGTTTTTCTATTTTGTGGAAGTTTGCATAGCTTTTTTAATGATGCATCTTTACCTTCTTTTGATTATCTAATTATTTATGATTATTTACTAAAGCAAATTTCCACTCATTATTTATTTTCTGAACTTACTAGGATGGAATTTTTTTCTTTCCCCCCCCCCCCCAAAAAAAAAATTACTTTCTTTGGTGGATTTGTATCTTTTTGCAAATATTAAACTTCCAACTAAGGTCACATTAGGCTTTGCAAATATTAAACTTCACCAATGATATCATTTTGTTTAATAAAGGGGTTTTCACTCCCTTATCTATTTTCTAAATTCACCTCAATGTAATATTTTTCATCCCAAAGAAAATATAATTAATATTGTTCACGAGCCTTTCTATGTTGTCCATATTATTAACTATCAACTTTTATTTAATTTTGATTAGTTGTAGTCAGTTATGTAGTGAAACACCTTTATCACTCTTATACTTATTTCTAAACTAATATTTTTTCTTCCAACAAAAATATAAAATTTATTCTTCTTTATTTTAAATAATAAATTCATAAATGTGATAAAAATAATCATGTTTTAAAGAATATAATTAATATTCATTTAAGAAAAGCGGAAAGAATATTTTGGATAAATTTTACATATATAATAATTAATTAAACTTACTGTTTTAAACAAGTAGATAAAAATTTCATTTCAGATTAAGATTGTAATTAATTAATGACGTAATTTATATAGAAATTGGTAAACCATGTTTGTTTGGATTTCAATTGACAACTTTAAATCATCTTTATTTTTATTAAACACATTTTACATTCTTTTTCTTTATATCTAATGGGAATACAAATTAGTATATTCTTTTTTTAACTCTAATTAAGCTAAACCACTAATCTTTCTAAGTAGGGTTAAATATGTTTTTGTTTCCTCAAGTTTTAGTGAATTTTGGAATTAGTCCCTCTTCGAAACTTGATACCAATTTAATCATTCATCTTTAGAAATGTGTGGATTTAGTCCTTCTTATCAAATTTTGTTAAGTTTATTTGACATTGTAAATGCATTTTATGATAATATTTAAGTTAACATTGAAGCGAAAGTGTGTCAAATGGTATAAACAATTCAAATACTATCATGAAATGCACTTGAAACATCAAATAAACTTAATAAAAATTGATAATAAGGACTAAATCCACACATTTCTAAAGATGAAGGACTAAATTGGTATCAAGTTTCGAAGAGGGACTAATTCCAAAATTCATTAAAATTTGAGGGACCAAAAACATATTTAACCCTTCTAAGTAAAATCTAAACATATACTATAATCTTAATCACAATGAAATATTTTTAAATTATTATATGTACTACCAATAAAATACCCAATAAAATACATTTTGAAGTTAATAGTTATGTCCAATACTATATATAATTTTTTAAGTGTTAATGATAACATACTACGCAAGCAACATCACTAATATAATTATCATAATGACATTAGTAATATAAGATAATCATTTTGTGAGACAAAAAAATTAATTTATTATTATTAAATGTCAAATTTAATCAAAATTTTATTTCTTCATTATCAAATGATATTAATCACACTTTTTTAAAAATAATTACTTTCTCTTACAATTTTTATAAATTTATTCCTTTAAAAAGAACTGATTAATTTAACTTTTTGGCGGGAAGAAAGATTCTACATTAAAACGAGTTAAAAAAAAAAAGATAGGAGAGAGGGAGTTGCTTTAAAGGATAATAAATAATTAGATAATCAAAATTAGTAAAAAATTGAATATTTTATAAAGCTTGATATTCAAACTTGCACCTGATAGACAAATTTTTAATTAATAAATTTTTATCAAAACTTAACAGATACTAAAAGTTAATTAAATAGATTAGCTGTATCTTGTGGATTGAAGACACAAATTATGTAATCATTATTATCCTTATAAATATGAGATTAATTAGGTAAAAAAACAAGTGAAAAAGGAGAAGGAAATAAATGATTAGATGCGGATAGTATTCTGCATCTATAGTAATTACATAATCAAAATTATTAAAAAAATGGATAATTAATAAAGCTTAATGTATCAAAATTTCACATAATAGACAAATTTTTAATTATTATTTTTTTAATCAAAACTTAATAGATGCTAAAGTTAATGGAATAGTTTAGCTCTCTTGTTAGATTGAAGACACAAATTACGTAATCATTATTATCCTTTTAAATAAATTAATCAGGTAAAAAAATCAAGTGAGAAATAATCAATTAAATACACAAATTATATTATTGAAAAAAGTATAATGATAAATTTAATGTTAGCAATTAAATTAGTTAATTTTCTTAAAATAAATTAAATGAAAAAATTCTTATAAATAATTTCTTAGGAGAGAGAGTCCAAAAAGAAATAAAACATACTATAGGGTAATAACTTCCTTAAAACATGCGACTACACTGTTTTTGTTTGACATTTTTTTCCTTAGTACCAGAATGCCATTTAACATTAAATAACGAGGAATCATTTCTAACTATGAGTCTCAGAGACTTGTGAGACTGCAGAGTGTTATTCAACCAAATACAAACTAATAAGTTGGCTTGAAGCAACATGTCTATGCACAAGAAGCTTCAACAGCTAAACTCTTTGTTACTCCTTCACATGGATCTCCTTGATAGTCCAATTCTACAATTGCTTCATCCAATGCAGCTCTGTTAGAAGATGCTCCTTGAAAGCAAGATAACACCTTCTGCACAACGGATAGAGCCTTATTGCTACTGCAGTTTCCATGTTTGAAGATTAGGTGTTCCAAAACCAGCAAATTTAATGGAAGAGATCACCTTATTAGAAGTACACGCCATACTTTTCTTCATGATTCTGCATCTGAAATTCATAACTCTACATGTGGAAGGGGAGATGCAGATTTATGAGAAGACGCACTTTCTATCTGTCTTATAGCAAAACTGATTTGCTTAGGGTTGCCTCCGGTTTCCTCAAACAAAACAAGTGTGTTGCCTTCAGGGCGTAACCATGATCGTGGTACATGGTATCTGCAGGAATAGTTACTATATAAGTATCTAGCATGATTTCAACTTACTTTCAAGTTTCAACTTCTCATGCAGAATATGTAGCACTTACAATAACTGTGATGGCTTTCCACAGTTCCTGAGACATTTGGATGCATGATAGGACCCTCTATAATTGCAGGGATCAGTACAACCCTCATTTGGAGCAATATTCGTAGGCCAGTACCTCCCAATGCTCTGTCCATTCACCCAAGCCTCACCTTTTCCCATCCCCGTCATGTTAAATGCAACTGGTTCCTTACCAGAGGGCGCAATGAAGTTTGTCTGATACAAAGTGTATTTCCATTAGTTAACAGCAAAAACAGCAAAAACCATTTGCCCTAAAGTAGCATTCTCTTAATTTCATACGAAGTGTGTGATTGCCAAGATATCAGATACACACAGTTTAGTAATAATGACTTTGTCTACTTATGCTGTTATAACGATAAGAGGGTAATTAATTTCAGTAGACTCCATATTCTGATCAAGATTACCTTGTACCAAATCAATGGTTGGTTTGTAGGTAAATTAGATTGTGAATTCCACTGGCCAGAACTGCCACTAGATGGACCGAAATCACCTTTAAGACCTATCTGCATTCACAAAAATTATAAACAGTGTATTTTATCTTCATTAGAACCTCAAAATGAGAAATAAAAGCTGGATTTGGTTACACCAGAGAGCCTGAGACTAACCTGATATGTCCAAGTCTTGGAGGACAGATCAAGAGAGCTACCATTGTTCAAACTTTTCAGTGTCACAGGGCCAGTGATTCCTGCACCCCTTAAGTCATAAAAAGCTCCGTAGTTCTGATGCGCATAAGAATTGCATTAGTTTATGTGGTGATGAGAATTGGTTTGATTATAAAGTGAAATACTGTGGAGATGAATTAAGACGGCAATGTATATTTCAAGAAGAAAAGCCAAACCTTGAGCCCAACAGTTAAACTCAATAGGTCAATTGTGTTCTTCCCAGCCACTAGTGTGACGGGGATGTCTACTTTGATCGCAGCTTTGTTTTTGGTTCCCGTTCCACTGCCTGAAAAAGTTCTCTATAGTGTCAGAGATAAGTATCGTTATTGATAAATGATGAGTTATTCCATATAAAGAACTGGACATTTTGGCAAGAAACAATCTATGAACAATTGATCTTAATCGACCATGAATATCATCATGTCATTGCTTCAAATTTTATATACCTGCAAACTTCCCATTTATGAAAGCATGAAGAGCATGACCAAGGGATTCAATTTGAAGGTCAGTTTTAGTACCAGCATCAAGATCGATGCTGCAGAAAAAAAAACCATGAAAAGTATCAGTATGGGGCAGAGAATTGCAAATCAGAAGAAAGCTTTACCAACTAGAAGGTGTACTTTACCTTAATGAGTACCACAAGTAATCACTTCTATCACCAGTTGTATTTAATTGCTCCACTAGCCCAAATTTTGTGAATGAATCAGTCTTTGAAATGCCAACAGGTTCAGTAATCCAACTCCATCCTGTGCTAGAATCACCCGAAGAACCAGTCTTTTCTTTTAAAGATTCAGTTGTGAAACTTGAAGTTGTAGATGCAACATTAATCTATCATATCATAAACAACTATAGGTTATAACACTTCTTGTGATGGGAAAGAAAGAAAAGATCTAAACTGTAGATAAAGTAGCTTCATTCAATTGAACTATCTATTTAGATCTAAAGCTGATGAGCCAAACCTTTGCAGTATTATGCACTACATTCTTGCAGTCTGGTAAGATGCTAACAGACCATGCTGGCACGTGATATGAATTTCCATTGAAGGTCACATTTTCATCAGATTTGTCATTATTGTTGGCAAGGAAGGCAGCACAAGCAGATCCTGTCTTGTAAACTGCAGCCTGTGTTGGAATAGTAAATGTTGAGATATGTAATTATACAGTTCATGTCAATGAAGTGTCTACGCCATTGGGATAATTGATTCTAAATCTTAGTCTGACATTCATGATCTATAATCCGAAAATTGTTGCCTAAATTTGAAAAGACAACTTATTACCTCTATATTTGATCCAAGAGATGAAATTGTTGGATCAGTAGCTATCATTGCTTCTTCACAAAGTTTTATGGCCTTATGCAAATCTTTCAGGTGGCCCCACTTAGGCTGCCTAACAATTCCTGCATCATACATACAGTTCAGACATTTTAAAAATATATTTCCATTGTAATACTATTTTCTCATCTTCTTGACTTCATATAGAATCAAACTTGACCAGTTTATATATTTCTACAGAATCGAAAATTAATATGAGATACAAAGGTTGAAAGACTCCATACCATACTCATCAATTGGAGCATCATAATCATAACTAGTAGAAATGAAAGGTCCACCGGAAGTTCGGCCAAAATTAGTCCCTCCATGGTACTTTTTCCAAGCAAGGAACAGAAAAAGTAGAAAGCATCAGCTCTTTTCCTATCTTGAATAGCTTAAATCCTTAAACAACATGTAACATTGTATTACCATGTAGTAATTATTAAAAGTTCCACCTAGTTGGTAAAAGCGTGCCACAGAAAAAGCAAGATCTTCCACTGGTCTATAAGGCACAGGACCACCAAACCCAAGAAACCTACAGTTTCACAGAGTTCAAAAGGTTATAACAAAAAGAGAAGTACAGTTGATGAGAAAGTGATACACAATCAATCAGATCATATTTTGAGTATGACATTCAAATACTTAAATGATTTATATAGAAAAGGACACTAACCATCCACTCCAGTTCTCAGTAAACATTTTTGGTTTTGAGTTAGAGTTTGGTTTGAATTGATGACAGTAAAATCCATTGCATGCGTTGATCTGAGAGTTGTCACAATTACAAATTATGGAATAAGTGTAGACTGCAGCATAGTAAGACTTCTCTATGCAGGAATCAGGAAAATAGACAATATAGTAAAATGTAAAAGGAGAAAACTTACAATTGGGTCGGGAGCATCAGCCTGTTGGCACATTACCCAAGGAACCCCTGTATCAAGAGATGTTGCCATTGATCCTGCCCATTTGATGTAGGATTTACCAGCTGGACCATAATGTTCATCAACGTTCCCGTACTCATTTTCAATCTGGCATTAAAAGGTATACATACTAGTATTACTTAATTTTTTCATATTGGAAAGGTATGAAATATTAGGTCCTTCACAAGTGGATGTCACAAATTTTTATAAAGTAAAATTTACATGTATTTAATAAAGTTTAAGAACAACCTGAGACAAAATAATAGGTCCTCCCTGTGGTGCATAGAGGTTCTCTTTCTTCATCATATCCACAATCTTAGCTGTGAACCGCTTCATTTCATCCTGGAGACAATTCAATTTCACATGATAAAAGGAAGCAGAGGCAGCAGAATGAGACATGCAGGAAGAGAAAAAAGGGATATAATTACCTTAAATGGTTTGTTATCGGTTCGGAACTGAATTCCCGGAATAAAATGTAGCCAAACAGGGAAACCACTGCTCAGAAAAGTTAAAGGCCATGATCAGATATGAACTTCTTTGTCAAAAATACATAAAAAGATCATATTTTACCCGTAGTTCCATTCAGCACATGCGTATGGACCAATCCGCAGATGCAAATAGAGACCTGCTGCTGCTACTGCCTTCACAAATTTAACCAAATCTGCCCTGCCTTCAAAATTAAACTGCCAAGCCAAAGCACACACTCCATCATTGAGTTATTCACAAGTTTAAGCTTCTGATTGACATTAAGAAATACCCTCTATCTCATTGTTCTTACTAACTCATAAAAATATGTGAACCAGTGATCATTTACTTTCCTAAGCTGCATATACTTATTTTCTGTTTGATTACTGAGCTCGTTTTAAAAATGAACACAATGCAAGTAGCAGTGAACAACAGAAACTATACAAGAATGGTGATAGTATTAGTAATAATAACGTTAACAGAAGTAGAAAGAAGAGGACCTGGCCTTGAACTGGTTCGTGTAAGTCCCAGAAAACATAAGTTTCAATCACATCAATTCCTCCATCTTTGGACTTTTGAATGAGGTCTGGCCACATCTGCAACAATAAATACCACCCCTTTTAACTCCAAAGTTCATAAACATGGGAAAAAAATAGTGTACATGTAACATTTGAAAGACACAGAAAGAGGGTAATGAAGAGAACCTCTGGAGTGCTACGAGGGTAATGAATAGAACCAGAAACCAAGACTCGGCGCTTGCCATCAATGACCAATGCTCTGTGGTCATACGTGACATTTGTACAAAACGAAGTAGGGGCATAAATGCAGAAGAACCAAACCAGAACCAAGAGAATATGTGTCACTTTCATTGCCTTTTTTGGATTGTGAGTGCAAAACAAACAAATACAAGCAACTGAGGAATGAGTTACTCTTCGTTTTCGTTTCCTGTATTTATAGGAAACAAGGATTTTTCTGAAGTTAAGACAAGCTCCGACACGCCTTGCGACCCGCGCTTCCCTGTTCCGAAAGCTCATCCGACACTGACACGAAAGACAAAACTGCACTGTTACTCGGAAGAGTGCATGGCACAATAATTTTTTTTTTTTTCTGGTTATGTATTCATTTCCTATTATGTCATTACTTTTCTACAAATTTATCATTTCTTTCATTTTTGATTTGATAAAAAGTTTGAATATTATTATTATTATTTTGGAAGGCTATTATTTGTATAAATAATGTAGATAGAAGATTTTAAAATATAATAACATTTTAAAAAAATTAAAATTCTGCCTTTATTTTTAAATTACATGGTGTGTCGGAAATTTGCAGACATGTTCCGAGACATGATATATCAAAATTTTTAAATTGGATGACATATACACGTGGATACTTTGTGGATTTTTATCACTCAAGTATTTAATATATATAATACAGTAATATTTTTATGCTAATAGTAATGTATAATCTTTTGTTTTGGTAATATTTATATATAATTTTAATTTAGATTCATATAATAATAATAATTATATATTTATTGTGTTTTTAAATATGTATATATTACATATCATATTTTATTATTTAAAAAATTAAATATATTAATAAATAATATAAATGTTCTACGTGTGTACATCATAGACCATGAGTATTCATGAAACCTTATTTAAAAAAAATACACTCTTTTAAGGAAAATCGTTTTTTGATAATATGATACTTTGTCACGTTGTTGTTTTTTAATACTCTTAATTAATTAAGTTTTTCTATTTTGTGGAAGTTTGCACAGTTTTGTTAATCATTCATCTTTACCTTCTTTTTATTATCTAATTATTTATGATTCTTTACTAAAGCAAATTCCACTCATTATTTATTTTCTGAACTTACTAGGATGCAATATTTTTCATCCAAAAAAAATTACTTTCTTTTGTGGATTTGTATATTTTTTATTGAAAATATTTACTTAATATTTTTTTAATTTAAATTAAATTTTAAGAAATATTTCAATTTTAAAAATTAATTATTATTTTAGATTAAGATTGAGATATTATAAATATTTAATATTTGATATTATGATACATTTTATTATGTATATAAGAGAGTACATTAATATAATACAATAAATTTTTTCGTTCAATATATATCTTATATCTCTCATATATCTTTTACCTTTCGTATTACTTATGCTATTTAGATCTATTCTCAATGAAACACTAATTTTTTAATTTAAAAAATAGCAAACGAAAAAATAATTGAATCCTAAAATCTAGTATTAAAAAAGAAAGACTTTGTACGTTATTTTTCACAATTACATGTATTGTGCCCTTGTAAACTTTGAAAGAAAGAAAGTTAAGGCATCATATTCTTATTATCATGTAAATCAGTCAACAACTGTATCTTAAACAAATCATAATTTGGTGCGGTTCTTTTTAGCTTGTTAATGACATCACTATTATTTTCAACCAACTTCAGGCAACGGCTAACCCGATGATAGAGCCTAATCTAAAGCTTACCAAGAAAACAAAAATATCAATTTCTTTGGGAAAAAGGTGCATTTTTTTTTTGCAATGCAACCACTGTTTTCTTATATATATTAGACACAGAATATTCTTTTCCCACCTCCTTTAGTTATCAAACATTAAAACTAGTCCTTGTGTAACATAATATAGGCTGCAAATGTTTTGAAGAAATCATAGGTCAAGAAAAACCCTTAAATATATAGAGGGATACAACAATCAGTCAAATTACACACTCTGATAAATTCACCACTATAGTACTCTTTCTCGCAATCAAACACTCTTAATCATTAACTGCATGGTAAGTAATGGTTTGGATTTTGGTAATCATCACACCCATTTCTTGTCTACAAAGACAATGCAGGCACAACTTATGATGCTCCGACACGTCTCATAAATGGCGTGTCCCGTGTATGATACATCGGATACTGACACTCTACAATATTTGTACGACACATTATGTCTAATTTGAAAGATATATTTTTTATTTTTGACATGATTTTGACGATTAAAATAAAGAAAAAATCTTATACTATCACTATTTTTGACATTTTGGATATTAGATAAATAAATTAGATTTATTTTTGTATTAGTTGACAATGTATTAATTGACAATTTCAAATTTAACATGTATATACACATCGTGTTCCGTATCTTATATTTTATCAATTTAACCGTATCTTTGTGTTCGTATTCATGTCATATCCGTACCCGTTTTTGTATCCGGGCAACATAACAAGAACTAGTCCAAGAACAAGGAAAACCCACTTTCCATGCATATGGATTTTCATAGCACCAGAGTTCTCTATAGAGAATGTTTGGGAGTGGGAGACAATGATAGGTAGGTGATAGGATTTTGTTTTAAAACCTTAAATTGTGATATTTGAGCACACACTCCTGCTAGCTGGTAATGATATATGGATGTTGCATCAACAATGATATATGGATGGAGCATTGTTTTTTCACGATTGAAGGCCACACTGGTCTTTCATCACAATCAATTTTAGTTTTTTTGCTGTTATCAAACAGAGCAGTTTTTTTGCAATGAAAATAGGGTGAAAGAAATAGCTATTGTGATGCACAAGTTATGGCATCTTTTGTAAAACCAATGTAGTTGGAGAAAGGGAATGCATTATGCAAAGGAACCCTGAAAAAAGCAAGGAGATGTTGCAATTTTACTGTCTTCCACTTAAATCCTTTGGAAGAAGATAGATTTTTCTTTTTACCATATTACCTTCCAAGCATCTCTCTTGTTGATTAACAACTAAGTCTCGAGTTTGAACCTTGTGGAGAAATCTTTTATGTTCTTGTATACCTCAAGAAGGTTTTAATTTTGTTTTCTTTACTTAGAACTTTTCAAGATTCAGTTCATACTTCAAAGATAAAATCAAGCTGGTCTTGGACAAAATTTGGAAGTATTCGGTTGAGTTTACCCCGACCCAAATTTGACTGCATTGGGCTAAGTCGACCTAGACAAAATTTGACGGTATTCGGTCGAGACAACCGCGACCAAAATTTGGTTGTATTTAGCCTAGTTAGCTCCGGTCAAAATTCGATTGAATTCAATCGAGTTGGTCCCGATTGAGATTTTGCCGAGTCGGCCCTATCCCAAATTTGGTCGTATTCGGCTGAGACGGCCTAGGATGAAATTTGGCCGTATTCAACTGAGTCGGCCATGACTGAAATTCGGCCGAATTCAGTCGAGTCGGCTCTGGTCAAAATTTGGTTGTGTTGGTCTCAACCAAAATTTGACTGAGTTGGTCCTGGCTTGAATTTGGTCGTATTCGGCAAAGTCGATCGCGACCGAAATTTGGTCATATTTAGGCGAATCGGTCATGACCTAAATTTGGCCAAATTCAGTCGAGTTGGTCATGACCAAAATTTGGTCGAGTTGACACTAGCCCAAATTTAGCCGTATTCGGTCGAGTAAGTCCCGAACGAAATTTGACTATATTCAACTTAGTCGACTGTGATCGAAAATTTGTCATATTTAGTCAAGTCGGTCCCGACCGACGAATTTAGTGGAGTCAATTCTGATCAAAATTTAACTGATCAGGCCCTGACCCAAATGTGGCCATATTTGGCCAAGTCGGCTCTAGCCAAAATTTGGTCGTATTAGGCAAAATCGGCCCTGGCCGAAATTCAGTCGAATCCAGTCAAGTCGATCTCGATTGAAATTTTGTCAAGTCGACCTTGGCCAAAATTTGGTCACGTCGTCCCTGACCGAAATTCGTTCGAAAGTCATCCAAGTTCATCCCATGCTGAAATTTGGCCTCGTTGGCCCCGACAAAAAATCTGTCAAATTCTATGGTGTCAGCCCTATGGACACAAGTATTAAAAAATTTAATTTGAATTTATTTTATGAAAAATGAATTTTGGATTTTGAACTTGATCCAAATATTTAGATCTGGATTTAAACTTGATCTAAATATTTGGATCTAAATTTTTAAAAAATTCAATCTACTTTTTTTGAAAAAATAGATTTGGATTGAAAATCTAATCTAATTATTTGGATCCAAAATGGATGTCGATTGGATTATTAAAAATTCAATCCATGATCACCCCTAACCATCTTCGATGACTTTCTAACATGAAAAACTCGCAATTCATTTGTTTGAAAAAACAAATTAGTAAATAAAAGTTAGAATGATTATTCTCCATTATATTCTTTATTCACCTACACATTTGCACAAAGATAAAGAGTAGTCCTTGTGCTCTTCATTCTTCTCTTAATCTAAACAAGGTATGAGTGTAGTAAATTGATGCATAACGAAAATTTTAGGAATGGTTGTGGTTTATCAGCAACAGAACAATTGAAGGATTCTTTCCCTTTCCATTACACCAATACACGAGATACCAGAAAAAGACAGCAAAATTTGAACGAAGGAAGCAAAGAGAAAAACTTTAACACCGTGTTTGACATAGAAAACAGGAACACCAGCAGCTAAATGGATCATCAACACCACATGGTTGCCACTGCCATCAAAGCTATGCCAAGTGCCATAAACTTTGTTCCACCAATGCTCATCAAATTCACTGCTCCCGATTTATTATGATCCTGATTTGTTTCATCCTGATCGTCCTCAGAAGAGTTTTCCTTAGCGGCTTTGGGAGCCTTTGCAAGAGTTGTTGGAGCCAACGCTGGAGCCTTATTGGTTGCAAAGAAATCAAGAGGAAGAAGCACCTTGTCGACGTGATAAATCCCAAGTTTGTTATCGGAGTAGACTACACCCAAAACGGTGGCATTGACGACCCCAGTTGAAATGTTGACACTGTTACCTAATGCATTCACGTTCAGTGGAAGCCTTACAGGGTCTTTGCCAGCCACTGTCTGCACAGGGTTGCTCAGAGAATCAAAGTTTGAGCTTGACACAAACTCTGGCAATATGTGGAACTGCACAAGTTCGATTTTCTGGCCTTCGTTGAGGGAGTTGAGGAAGCCAGCTTTGAGGTTGGAAAAGGCAGAATCATCTGGTGCAAGAATGGTTATGCCCCCACTCTTTGCTGTTATGAGCTGTGAGTTTATGTTGTTCATGATTTCTGTGGTTTTGAGGAGGCGAATCAGGGTTGAGAACATTTTGGCCTTTTTGAGGATTCTGGTGATGTCATCAGGGACAGAGTCAGGGGAATCTGGGGACTGAGGTAATGTTGGGACTAATGGTTTTGGTGATGGTGCTGAAGCCTTTGGGGTATGGGGAGTTTTTGCTGCAGGTGCTTTTGGTGCTGCTGCAGGTGCAGGTGAAATGGCCAAACTGGTAGAGCATAAGAGTAGGAAGAGAGATAAGGTGAAAAGGGTTGCTTGTTTCATCTTCCAGTTGCTAATTGGAGCCTGTTGATGGCTTTGATGATTGTGTCTGTGGAAGAATGTGAATGATTTGTGTTAATGATTGTTCAAGTTTTTGTCTGATATGTTGGATTTGTGAAGGAGAGGGTTTATATAGAGATTAGAGGGCAAGGAAATGATAGGTTGGTGAAATTTGATAGCTGTGGAGTGACATCCCAACAGTCATGGAGTATGTTTGTTTAGTGGGAAAGTAACAAGAAGCTTGCTGAGATTGTATGTATGCCCTACATACAAATTATTTGTTGTTGAAAGTGTGAAAGTGCGAGGAAAGATACTTTTTACCACCAATTGATGAATATTGAGAGTTTTTTTTTTTAATTAATTATGATAATATTCTCTTCATTTAGATTACTTTTTCTCCCTTTTTCATATCTCCCTCCACTTCATTTGTTCTTAAATTAAATGACTTATATTTGTATTTATATGTTTCTCTCTTTACACTTTTCATCTGTTTATCTTTTCTCATTCTATGCATTTTCCTCCCACCAAATGTGTTCTATTAGATCCTCCAACAATTCGAAAATCTGCTGGAGAGGAAAAATCTAGCACTAACAGAGATAATCAGGCTATCATTTTTTATTTATTAGAGATATTTCAAAATCCGTCTGTGAGGTCTAAAGTTAGATGAAATATTCCTCACCAAGATCCTTGTGTTAATAAATAAGTCTAACTTTTTTTTTCAATTATGATTGAAGTGTATATGTAATTGCCATAGTATGCAGTAATTGACTTTGAGCAGTTGAATTGATTGATGTTATTGGACAAAAACTTAGTAACTTTGTCACACACATATCAGTTAATCTTTTGTATTCAAGTTTATATCAGTTAAGTGTTGATTCTTTTAAAATAATAGGAAACCCAGTAGAACCTCAATGAAATTTTGAGTTTTTAATAAAAAGAAATTATTCATAACAAATCTAGATAGACCTAAGTATATAAATCATACTACATTAAATATTCAAATAAAAAAGCTACTCAATATAGAATTTAATAATAAGTTTGCTTAAGCACCTGTTAAGAAAATTAAAAAAAAAAAATAGAATGTGTAAAAAGTGTCCTCTTCATAATACTTTTTAATGTGTTCTCTAGTGATTTTCAATAATTTTTTTAATTTTTTTTAACTGGGAATACCAGTTAAAAAATGAGATGACAATAAGTTATGGTCTTAACTCTTGTGCAATAGAGTATTAAAAGAAAAAACTATTCATATATAATTGAACCAAAATGCATACAAAACCACATACACTACAACCAAGATAAATATAAGTAGATCATCATTTTCTTCTTGCCTTCAACATGCATATCATGTCATATCATGGCTCCACCCATGAAAGCAACCCCAACAACAAAAGACATCCACTTTACAAGTACGCTGTTGAAGTTCATGCAACCACCAGAAGCCTCCACCGGAACACCGCTGTCATCATCCATATTTTTGTTAGTATCACCACTTTTGTCTGCAGATGATTTCGGTGCCGGAGCCTTATTAGGTTTAGGAAGAAGCACGTCAAGTGGAAGAAGCACCTTGTCCACCTCATAAATAGCAAGCTTGTTGTCTGCATACACGGTGCCTGTAATGGTGGCATTGACGGCACCGGTGCTCATGCTCACGTGGCTGCCACCGTAAGTGGTGATGTTAAGTTGCAGCCTCTGGGGGTCATCACCGGCTTGGGTCTGAACGGGGTTGGTGAGAGTGTCGAAGTTGGAGATTGAGATGAAGGAAGAAAGAGTGTGGAATTGTAAAAGTTCCACCTTTTGCCTATCGTCGAGTGAGTTCAAGAACCCTCCTTTTAGCTTTGAAAAGGCACTGTCAGGTGGGGACAAAATGGTCAATCCCCCGGAACCCGATGTGAGGAGTTGAGAGTTGAGTTGGTTGATCAACTGGGTCGTCTTCAAAAGCCGAATCAGAACGGAAAATCTTTTGGCCTTACTCAGTATTTGAGCAATGTCAATGGTAGAAGCTTTTGGGGTGGCGGGTGAAGGAGCAGCGTTGGGAGACACTGGTACCAATGGAACAGTATTCATTCCCGATGGAGATGCCAATGGTGATTGTGGTCCTGTTGCGGGTGATGGTTGAGCTGATGTGGTGACTATCACAAGTACAAGTGAGGCACATAAGAAGAGAGAATGTTGCATCATGTTTTTGTGTTATAGTGATTGTTTTGAACACTACAGACTGTAATGTGTTACTTCTGTTGTCTGTTTTTGATGTGAGGAAAATGGAAGAAGTCGCTTCCGTTATATAATGTGGCAGAGGAAGAATGATGTGTACAAGGTGTGTGTGTCAGAAAGATTAAACATCGCTCTGTAAACAATTTTCAGTTACCTATCATGGAAAGTTGGTGCATCAAGGTGAGAGATGGAGAAGTTGTTCTGAGTTGGAATTGAGAAGTGGAAGAAAGGAAGTATTTGCTGGTATGTGAACATCTGCAACTATTTTACTTTCACGTCATAATTCATAGGTTGTCACCATACATGAGTTGGATTTGGATGCATGGCGACACTGTGTACTAGTTGAGTATTTACATCAATAAAAATGGATAGTCATTGTCTTGATCACTGACAGGGGTTTGATTGTGCATGGAACTTGTATTAGGTGTGAGATAGTGAGATCTGGCATACTCTTTAACTGTATGATATAAAAAACTAAAAACGTAAATCCTGTACTTTGGTCCACATTGCTTATTATGTTGTATTGGAACAGAGCTTGAAGCCTCGTCAAAATAGAAAAAAATGTCCCAAGCACTCATATGTTTCGGTTTAATGTTTAATTTTCCTTGTTGTATTGTAGGTTAACTTTATGTTGGGATTCTAAATTAAGTTCTCTAACCAATGTCACGTACAAGTATAATATTATTATTCTAGTATACTCGATAGTCTTACTTGCTAAAAAGTAAAAGTTAAAGACAATTTAAATTAATAATTAATGTTATTGAACTTACTTCTCCATGGTGCAAATAAATTATCCTTCGAATTTGTGTAAAGCTTACATTGTTAATTTTTTTTTTAGAATACTGATATTTTGACTTACTATTTTTATTCACTTTTAATCCATCACTTTACTAAAAAAATCAAAATATTATTATCTTTTAAGAGGGTGCATAAATCCTTCCCCGTAAAGAAACAAAATTAAACTAGTGAGGGATCCTAAATCATGGATCAAAACCATTTTACTGCATGCTTAACAAATCACAATTTGGTGTGAATCAAGTTACCCTGTTAAATGTAAAATTTAATCAAGAGTATCGGAAGATAAAAATTCAATATTCTTGGGAAAAATGGGCAATGAGGCATATCTTCTTTCCCCACCTCCTTTAGGGTGTCTTCCTTTGATAGGATGGATATGGAGGAGAGTGTAAAGATGAATTTGTGTAGATTTAGGTGGATGAATTTTTGTGTTTTTTTGAGTGGATTTAGAGGGTAAAGTGAGTAGATTTGGAGATAAATTTTATGAAAATTAGTGAAAGATTTGATTGATGTGATAAATAAAATAAATTGTAAAAATAGATAGAATTAGAAAATTACCAAAATACCCTTGATGAAAAAAAAAGAATGATTTTGTAATTTGATGTTATAAAAATAATTATAATTAATTAATACGAATTAAAAAAAATATTAAATTTATATAAAATTTTAAAATAAAAAAATTAAATTTTTATGAATGTAAAAAAAATTATACAATTAAATTTTAAAAAAAATATATAATTAAATTTTAAACTAAAGTTAAATAAAGTTAAAAAAATTAAAAAAAAAAGTCAAAAAAGTCAAGAAAAAGGTCAAAAAAAAATATAACCATGACACCGGTGTCGTAACCGGTGTCGTCCCCTTTAAAAACAAAGCACCGATTACGTAACCGGTGTCATCCCTTTCTCTGAAATTCACAACACCGGTGCCACATCGGTGCCATCCCAGTCACCCTCACCACCCCTGCAAGACCTGCCACACCGGTGCCATCCGAGTTCCCTCACCACCCCTAACACCTATCACACCGGTGCCATCCCACTCCCCATCACCACCCTTGCAATACCTGTCACACCGGTGCCATCCCATTCCCCCTTCACCACCCCTGCAACACCTCCAACACCACTCATGCCACCACCGCAACACCTCTCACGACCACCACCACACCCCAAAGAACCTCATCTTCCTTCCCCTCCGCACTCAACAATCACAGTAACTCACCTCACGGATGACCTTTTGCTTCAAAAAACCAAACAACCAAAGAAACGAGAGCAAGATAGTAAAGTCTTTAATAATACTCGCTAATCTTCTGCTTCTATCGTGGATGAAAAAATTTGTGCATCCCTCAAATCAACCCTCGTTTATCGGTCCTAATCAGTGCAATGAAACACAATTTCAAAATGAATATGCGCTTCCTTATTCCGTTGAACACTGACATTCACTCCAGAGAACAGACCCTTAGTTACCAAACTTTACAACTACTCATTCTCTAACCTTTTAAATAAATATTGGATAAGTAGTTAGTTCGGTACGATAAGTATTAAATATTTGGTTTATAGTACAATAAAAAAAACAATAACATAACATCTTCATACAAATTTTTTAATTCCATTAGTTTTATTCGAATTCTGTTAATGGTTGAAGTTATTGAGTATGAGTTTGGTCTTTAGTAATTAACATGTGTCTTTATTGAAAGGAAAATTAACTTTAAATGCGAATCTATGTTTAACAAAAATTAGAGGCTTATGGGACAAAGTTTCTGTTAGGAAAGCTTGTAAGCATTATTTAAGAAACCATAAATTAAAAGCACAACACTTAAATTAATAGAGGAAAAAATCACTCTGATAAATTCTCACATTCACTCCTTTCTCGCAATCACAAAACATTACATTCTTCAACATGAAAGACATACTACAATGAAATCTGGTAAATTCTGCAAAAGCTATTTGGTTTATGATAACAATGCAATCAGGAGAACAAGTCCAAGGACAAGGGACAAAAACTTTCCATGGCTGATTTTCACAGTGCCAGAGGTACCGTTGGTGGAATTAATCTCAGATGATTCTGAGGAATCTGGGGACAGAGACTTCTCCTTATCTGCTTTAGGCGCCTTTGCCGAAGATTCTGGTGCCAAAGAGGGCGCCTTTGCAGGTGCCTTAGCAACAACAAAGAAGTCCATAGGAAGAAGAACCTTCCCTACCTTATAAATAGCAAGATGCTTATCTGTGTATACAATGCCAGTGATGGTGGTGTTAACCTCACCCGTTGAGATGTTCACACTCCCTCCGTAACTTATCACATTCAGTTCCACCTTTCCAGGTTTAGCCCCTGCAAGGGTTCTCACAGGGTTGGTCAGGGTATCAAAGTTGGAGCTAGACACATACTCTGAAAGAACATGGAACTGTAAGAGCTCGAGCTTTTGGCCATCAGAAAGAGAGTTGAGGAAGCCTGGTTTGAGTTCGGAGAAGGAACTGTCATCAGGTGCTAGAATGGTGATGCCACCTGATTTAGTAGTGAGGAGTTGTGCATTGAGTTGGTTGATCAATTGGGTGGTTTTCATGAGTCTGATAAGGATGTTGAATGACTTAGCCTGCCTCAGGATTCCAACAATGTCAACTGCTGAAGTGTCAGGAGTGGAATCACTTGGTGAGTCTGGCAATGAGGGAACCAATGGTTGTTTAGGAGCTTCAGCTGGTGGGGTAGGTGTAGGTTGTGCTGGTTTGAGAGGGGCAGAAGCTGGTGATAATTGGGCTAAAGTGGTGCTGGAATACAAAAATGAAATTAAGAGTGCTACTGAGAAAGACAAAACACATTGCTTTTTCATCATGGTTTTAGTTTTGAGGATTGAAGGGTACGATGCTAGACCAGAGGAAAGAATGCAAGTGGTAGGATTTTTATTGGGAATGAGAACTTGATGCATTGATGATATGGTGGAGATGGCTTTTATAGAGCGAGTGTGGGAGTGAGAGACCATGATAGGTAGGTGGAAGGTTTTGTTTCAAACTTAAATTGTGATTTGTGAGCATACACACAGTTGTTAGCTAGAAAAGGATATTTAGATTTTGCATCAACTATCTACTGATGTATTAAGCATAATGCATTTTAAGGATTGAATGCTACACCATTCTGCCATCGAAATCAATTGATTTCGTCAATAGTATTTTGTTTTTGTGTTTTTTTGTTTTTTGCTGAGAGCATTGTAATTAAACAGTGTTTTTTTTTTTTTTTTTTTTTTTGTGATTAAATTTTTTTTATTAAAATTTTTTTTTTTTTTTTTTTTTTTCTGAGGATTTATAGGGTGAAAGAAAGAGTGCTTGATCAAACGGTTCAACCAATAGAGACAGACACACGCAAATGTTTTATTTTGGGAAACTTTTCATTCAAACTTAATCAATCCAACTTCTTTTACGAGAAATAGCCTTATTGCCCCTCACAAGTAAAAAATAAGACTATACAGATCATTCTTAAGTTAAGAGTTTCCTCTTTCATAAAACTATGAATACACTGTTTTTGTTTGACACGTTTTTCCTAGTTTACTAGCAGAAGGCCTTTTTACATTGGCCAATGAGGAATCATCTTCAACGAGTGTCTGAGACTTGGGAAAGTGCAGCAGAGTGCTATTCAGCAAAGTCCAAGATAATAAATGGGCTTGAAGCAACAAGTTTATGCACAAGAAGCTTCAACAGCTAAACTCTTTGCTACTCCTTTACATGGATCTCCGAATGTATTAATTGATAGTTCAATTCTACAACTGCTTGATCCAATGCAGCCCTGTTAACAGAAGCTCCTTAGAGTAAGTATAATCCAATTGAAAAGATAAAATAAAATTAGCCACAAAAAAGACATATATGAACTTCTTGTTTAATGACAAAGCATGATAACACCTTCTGCACAATGGATAGAGCCTTATTGCTGCTGCAGCGTCCATGTTTGAAGTTCCCACAAGTCCCCTGAGGTGTTCCAAAACTAGCAAATTTAATGGAAGAGATCACCTGATTAGGATAAGGGCATTCCAGTGACAGTACAGGCCCTACTTTCCTTCCTGATTCTGCATCTGAACTCCATAAGTCTACAGGTGGAGGGTGAGACTCAGATACATGAGAACACACGCTTCCTATCTGTTTTGTAGCAAAAGTGATTTGCTTAGGGTTGCCTCCACTTTCCTCAAACAAAACAAGTGTGTTGCCTTCAGGTCGTAACCATGATCGAGGTACATGGTATCTGCAGGATTAGTTACTAAATAAGTATCTAGCATGATTTCAACTTACTTTCAAGTTTCAACTTCTCATGCAGAATATGTAGCACTTACAATGTCTGTGATGGCTTTCCACAGTTCTGGAGACATTTGGATGCTTGATAGGACCCTCTATAATTGCAGGAATCAGTACAACCACCACTTGGAGAGGCATACGTAGGCCAGTATCGCCCAATGCTCTGTCCATTCACCCAAGCCTCACCTTTTCCCATCCCCGTGAAGTCAATTGCAACTGGATTGCTACCAGAGGGAGCAACAAAGTTTGTCTAATAGAATCCATTAATACATTAGCTAGCAGCAAAATCATTTGTCCTATAGTAGCATTGCCTTAATTTTCTATAAGTGTGTGACTGTGAAGATATCAGATGCAAAAGTAAACATGAAATTAGACAATCCATAACAAAGGGAAACAAATTGGAGCAAAGTAAAGAGACTTTGTCTTCTTATGCAGTTATAAGGATAATTAACTTCTTGATTATATATTCTGTTAAAGATTACCTTGTACCAAATCAAGGGTTGGTGTACAGGTAGGGTAGACTGTGAATTCCACTGTCCAGAACTGCCACCAGATGGACCTAAATCTTCACCTTTAAGACCAATCTGAATTCACAAAATTATGGACAGTCTATTCTATATATGGGTCCAACCAAAACCTCAAAATGAGAAAAAAAAAAAAAAAAACTGGCTTTAGTTAGGCTGGGGCATGAGACTAACCTGATATTTCCACATATGGGAGGAAAGATCAAGGGAGCTTCCATTTTTCAAACCTTTCAATATCACAGGACCAGTGATCCCTGCACCCCATGTGTCAAAAAAAGCTCCATAGTTCTGATGCGCATAAGGTTTGCATTAGTTAATGTGGCGATGAAAATTGGTTTAGTGATAAAGTGAAATAATACGGGGAGGATTAACAGATCAATATATTACAAGAAGAAAAGACGAACCTGAAGTCCCACAGTTAAACTCAGGAGATCAATTGTGTTCTTCCCAGCCACTAGAGTGATGGGGATGTCTACTTTGAAGTTGGCTTTCTCATGGTTTCCCTTTCCACTCCCTGAAAAAGTTCTCCATAATGTCACAGATGAGTGTCATCATTGATAGATAATGAAATATTCCATAATGTCCACAGATGAGTGAACATCAATGTTGAAGGTAGTCCAGAGGAAGCAAAATTGTGCAGTTAAAAATCAGAACAAAAGGAAGATAATTTGGCGATTGAAATGGCCTATATGTTTTAATTGTATTTCTTTCTATATTCTTTCTTCTTCCTTTTTTCTTTTTTCCTTTGCTTACATTTTTTAATACATTAAGTGTATTTTATAGACTGAAATAACTCTTAGAATTCCGTAACAATACTCTCTAACAGTTAAACATATAAAGAGTGACATAAATACCACTAAATACTCTTAATAGACTCTTTAATAAGCATAAATTTCCATTAAACACTTGTAACAACACATTACTCAACAGAACATGAGTTATTACATCTACTCAGTATACATTTAAATGTTTAAGAATGCGAACTTGTGTGAAGTTTTTGGATCTGCAACCACACATACTAGGAAGATAGAGATACCAGAATACATAAGTTTACCTCATTTTAAAGCATTTTCTAAAGGAGAAGCTTTGACTTCAAGAAGGGTGGGTGGAACAAGATTTAAATTTAATATACCTGCAAGTTTCCCATTTATGAAAGCGCAAAGAGCATGACCAAGGGATTTAATGTGAAGGACAGCTTGAGTACCAGTATCAAGATCAATGCTGCAGAAAAAAACCATGAAAAGCATTACTATGGGACAGAAAATTTCAAGTCAGAAGACAGCTTCTCCACCTAGAAGATATATTATATACCTTAATGAGTACCACAAGTAATCACTTCTATCAGCAGTTGTATTTATTTGCTCCAGTAACCCAAATTTTGAGAATGAATCAGCCTTTGAAATGCCAATTGGTTCACCAATCCAACTCCATCCCGAGTAAGAATCATCCAACAAGCCAACCTCTTCTTTTAAAGATTCAGTTGTAAAGCTTGAAATCACAGATGCAGAATTAATCTGTAATCACAAATAACTAGTTATGCAACTTCATGCACTAGAAAATGAAAGAAAAGGTCTAAAGTGTAGATAGATCAATCACATGCATTCTGAAAGTAACTTTGTTCAATTGAACTATATATGTTGATCTTAAAGCGGATAAGGCAAACCTTTGCAGTATTGAGCACTACATTCTTGCAGTCTGGTAAGATGCTGACAGACCATGCAGGCAAGTGATATGAATTTCCATTGAATGTCACTTTTGCATCAGATGTGGCAATGTTGGCAAGGAAAGCAGAACATAGAGCTCCTTTCTTGTAAACTGCAACCTGGATTTGAATAGTATATGTTAAGAGATGTAACTAAACTATCCATTTGGGATAACTGATTCTGAATTCTGAGTTTGACATTCATTATATCCATTTACCCAACATTTAGATCACTAGGATAATCCAGAAATTGTGGCCTAATTCTGAAAGGACTACTTATTACCTCTATATTTGGTCCAAGAGATGTAATTGTTGGATCAGTAGCTGTCAGTACTTCTTCACAAAGTTTTATGGCCTTATGCAAATCTTTAAGGTGGCCCCACTTAGGCTGTCTAATAATTCCTGAATCATGCAGTTCAGATATAAAATGTGAATTTCTTGTCATGATACAAGTTTGATTATTTTTCTTGTTGACTGCATATGGAAGCAATGTTGACTAGTTTATATAATTCTACAGAGTAGACAATAAATATGAAATATAAAGGTTGCAAAAATTCCATACCATACTCATCAATTGGTGCATCATAATCATAACTACTAGCAACAAAAGGCCCACCAGAAGCCCGGCCAAAGTTTGTCCCTCCATGGTACTGTTTCGGAAGCAACCAAAAAAGTTCCTAATTATCTACAATAGCTTAAAGTTAAAAAAGCCTTCAACATCATTTAAGGTTGCATTACCATATAGTAATTGTTGAAAGTTCCCCCTCGTTGGAAAAAGCGTGCCACAGCAAATGCAAGATCTTCCACAGGTCTGTGAGGTAAAGCATCACCAAATGCAAGAAACCTACAGTTTTTTGTAAATTTCGATAGGTTAGAAGAAAAACAAAATTAGAGTTGAATGTGAATGGAGATACTATCAGTCAGATCATATTTTGAGTATTATTTTCAAGTGACTAATGATGTATACAGAAAAGGACACTAACCATCCAGTATAACCCTCAGTCCATATTTTTGGTTTTGCCTTAGAATTCGGTTTGAATTGATCACAGTAAAATCCATTGCACGTGTTAATCTGAGAGTAGTTGATATGACAAAATGTGAGGTTAATAATGGTTTTGGATAATAGTTGACAGCAACATAGTACGATTGCTCAATTCAGGAATCAAGAAAACAGATAATGGTGTAATACAACTATATAACACTAGAAGAAAGCTAAAACATAGACTGTTCTGCATAATTGTAGATGGCTTAAAGAAGAAAACTTACAATTGGATCAGGAGCATCTAGCTGTTGGCACATTACCCAAGGAACCCCTGTATCAAGAGATGTTGCCATTGATGCTGCCCATCTGATGTAGGATTTACCAGCTGGACCATAATGATCATCAATGTTCCCATACTCATTTTCAATCTGTTCATAGCATTTTCACATTTAAAAGTTGGCACTATGCTAATAGAAATTCAGAACTGTCTGTTTATCATGCTTCGACATTTGGATAAGAAAAATGTTTTCAGTAAAATTTAAGAAAAACCTGAGACAAAATAATAGGTCCTCCCTGTGACATATAGAGATTCTCCTGCTTCATCATATCTACAATCTTAGCTGTGAATCGCTTCATTTCTTCCTGAAAACAATTCAATTTCACATGATAGCAGAAGAAGATTTAGCAAGATAAGACACGGAGAAAGGAAAGGAATTATAACCTCAAATGGTTTGTTATCAGTTCGGAACTGAATTCCCGGAATAAAATGTAGCCAAAGAGGGAAACCACTGCTCAGAAAAGTTAAAGGCCATGATCAGATATCAACTTCTTTGTGAAAAAATACATACAAAGATCATATTTTACCCGTAGTTCCATTCAGCACATGCGTATGGACCAATCCGGAGATGCACATATAGGCCTGCTGCTGCTACTGTCTTCACAAATTTAACCAAATCTGCCCTACCTTCAAAATTATACTGCCAAGCCAAAGCACACATTCTTTCATTGATTTATTCACAAATTTAAGCTTCTGATTGATATTAAGAAATACCCTCTATCTCATTGTTCTTATTAACTCAGAAAAATATGAGAAGCAGTGATCATTTACTTTCCAAAGCTGCATATACTTATTTTCAGGTTTGATTACTGAGAAAGTTTGAAAAATGAACACAATGCAAGTAGCAATGAACAACAGAAACTATAGAAGAATGGTAATAGTAATAATAACTTTAACAGAACTAGAAAGAAGAGGACCTGGCCTCGAACTGGTTCGTGTAAGTTCCAGAAAACATAAGTCTCAATCACATCAAGTCCTCCATCTTTGGACTTTTGAATGATGTCTGGCCACATCTGCAACAAACAAACACCACCCCTTTTAACTCCAACTTCAAAAACAAAGGAAAAAATGGTCACATGTAACAAACACAGACAGAGAAAGAGGGTAATGAAGAGAACCTCTGGAGTGCTACGAGGGTAATGAATAGAACCAGAAACCAAGACTCGGCGCTTGCCATCAATGACCAATGCTCTATGGTCGTAAGTGACATTTGTGGAAAACGAAGTAGGAGCATAAATGCAGAAGAACCAAAGTAAAAGAAACAGAGTCTGTGATGCTCTCATTGCCTTCTGGAATTGTTAGAGCAAAAAGAACAAACAAAAGCAACAGATGAATGATACCCTCTTTGCGTTATGCTCTAGTACTTGAAGAAAAACAAGTGCTAAAACAAAACGGGCTTAAGAATCAACACAGATTATACTCATTCCACTGTCATTTATAGCACTTCTTTCCAGAAAGAGAAGCGAGACTCAAACTCAATAACCTTTTTCTTTCCTCATGAACACCTTATACATCTTTTTCTACAATTTATTTCCTTATGATATGGATCACTTCTTTTTTATTTTCTTTTTCTGCAAATGTAAATGGAAATTACGGATATTCTTCCAGCATTATCCTCAGTAAATTTTCTGTCTTTGAAATGTTCCCTTTTTAGCGGTCTCATACTTTGTTACATTAACTATTTTTCAAGTCATTTTCAATATTATAAGCTTCATTAACTTTAATACATTAAGCTTCATTATGATTCTTTAATAAAGCAACTTTGTCTCTTATTTATATTTTCTGAACTCATCTCAACACAGTTAATTTTCTTGAAAGATAGAAATGAATTGAAAAGGTGGAAAGAAAGGAATAAAATTTAAAAGTGGACAGCTTTTCAGGACAGACAGAAAAAACAAGTTTGTGAACAACCAATGTCTTGCTGTTTGATTAGGTTCATCAATCAGTTTCTTGTGTCTTTTTTGCACATCATGTTGCTGTTTGGCCTCTTGTTTGAAAGATACTCTGTTTATTAGCTGTGGAAATAAAAGAAGTTGTAAGCTGAAATTGATAAACATGGGAAGAGAAAGGTTATTTATGGTAAGCATTAAAAGGGTACGGCACGCACGCATGCAAAATATTTAAAGCTTGTAAGTTAGTTAATAACTTCATGATCTTCTTCTACTTTTGGCTTAAACTAAGTGTCTTTTTTTGTAATGAACTTTAAATTATTAAATATTATTATAATTAATTAAAAACGTTTTTTTTATTAAAATGACTATCTTTTATTTTCAATTAGGGATGGCAAAACGGACCATTCGTCACGTTTTGACCTAGTCCGTCCGTGGCCCGCGCATAGGGGTGGCAAAACGGGCCAGACCGGCCCATTTTGGCCCGACCCGCCTGTGGCCCGTCAAAAACAGATCGGGTTCGGCTGGTCCGCTACCCAAAAACGGGCTGGATATTATAACCCGTCCCGTTTTAGGGTGGGGTGGCCTATTTAATTTTTTAATTTTTTAATTTTTTATAAACTTTTTGTTTATAAATCTATTATATATATATATATATATATATATATATATATTATATAAAAAAATATTTTTTTTTAACTATTTTTAATTTTAAACATAAAAAAATAAATAAATAAATAAATAAACGGGTTTGCGAGCTGGCCCGTTTTGGCCCGCTAAATTGGCAGGCTAGCGGGCCAGGTTACAGTGGGCTGGCGGGCTGAAAATTTCAACCCGGCCCACTTTTTTTTTGTGGACCGGCCCGGCGAGTCTGACCCATTTTGACATCCCTACTCGTCCATTAGCAAACAGGTTAAATATTGCAACCTGTCCCGCCTCAGGATGGACCGGCGGACAAGCCCGCCATTTTTTTTTTCAGTTTTCTTAATTTTTTTAAAATTTTTCTTTAAAAAATATTTTTATATATAAATTTATTTATGTAATATAAAAAATTATTATTTTTTAATCATTTTAAACATAAAGAGAAAATGGGTTGATGGGTTAGGATGGACTGGTCCACCTTTGGCTCGTCAAACTGGCAGATTAGGTAGATCGAACTACACAGATTGGTGGATTAAAAGTTTCAACCTGATTCGTCCTTTTCTTGACTGACCAGCGGACCGGTTTGACGAATGTGCTTTAACATCCCTATTTTCAATTGTGAATCAATTCACACAAACTGATATTCCTAAGTTTGTTTTATTGGTAAAAGTTTATAAATATCGTTTGATTTCCAAACTCTTTTATAATTTAACAAAATAAATAGAAACTGAGTAAAGTAATTAATCGTCAATAAATTACTTAGTCTTTACAATTATAATAATAGAATAAGAAAGAAAAAACTATTAGAAAAATTGGTCTAAAGAGAAAAAAAAAGACGCCGTTTATATTCACAACAAAGGTTATAAAAAAATAATAGAATATATATCTAAAAAAGAATTGTTTGGGTACTACAAAAAATAATAGGCCGAATTGAAGTTTTGGTACTTTTTATCTTATTCATACGTTTCAGTTTGATCATTAATCATTTTTATCTTCTCAATGTGTCATTTTCTGACCGATTCTTGACCTAAAATTTGTCATAATTGATAAACCTTTATAACAAACTATGAAACTCAATCGTCAAACAAAAATTACCATAAATTGAAGTGAATTTTACGAGGAAATCGAGTTCCAATAAAAAAAGTGTATACAATTCATTTTTCAATTTTTAATTAGTTCATGGTGGACCTATAGTTTGACTCTATTTTCACTATATATACGATTATTTTTAATTTGAATTCTATATTTTTCATATTAGTCACGAGTCTAATAGAAAAAGTTTTAGGTATCGCATCGAATTATGATTCCCAAAAGAATTAAAAAAAAAAACTTGGTGTACTAATATATATTAAGATTTCACTTCATACTAACGCGACCAAAAAATAAAGTTTGGTCAGGAAAAAATGATAATTATTTTAAAATAAACAAATTTATCCACATATATGAAGAATCAAATTGAATTTTCAAAAGACAAATGACTAATTGAAACTTATAAGTAAAATAGAGAATCAAAAATATCATTTAATAATCAAAATAACAGTTCTTGTTAATCAGTGTTATTAGAGAATTAGTTAATATAATGGAGTCAAAATAAGTTTTCTATTGAAATGAATATGTAAGTGGATTAAAAAATTCCTCAAAAATGCAACATTTTTAAGGGTATTTTTAGCTAATACCCTTAAAGCATGACTTAGAAATTGCTAAAAATAACAAACTATTTTACGGGGAAAAGTGATAAATAAAGCTTAAATATTATTTTCATAATCAAATTTTATTAACAAAATAATTTTAATATATATTAAAAATCGAATGGGCTTCCCACAAACTTCATTTATTATGAACATATAGAACGCAAACAAAATAAAAGAAATCAATTTTGCATTAAACCGATTCAGAAATCTGTATATTACATTGAAGTTCACTTATCCCAGAGAAATAAGTTTAGGTATACAGGAGATAATGGAGAACTCCCCAAATCATAGAGAGAAGAAATTCAATACTATCATATGCTTTATTCACCTTGTTTTTTAAGCTACTCTTCTTTTACCCTTCTTTATTCTTTGAAGTTTCAATTTCGGTATTTATTTACTTACAATTAAAACATTAAAATATTTATATAAAAAAAATGTTCTTCATTAAACTTACTATAAAATGTAAAGTAGATAAACATTCATGGATAATTTAGTACTCACTCGTAGCATACTTTGAATATCAACTTAGTAAAGTAACAGCAATATGGTATCCTTAAAAGGATTTTGGATTCGTGCAAATAGGAAACTAGTATAAGAACTTTAAAACTGAGAAAAACATTTGTTTTTTTTAGAAAAATGATATTATTACTTTCATTTTGTTTATTTTTTGACATGACTTAAAATGATATAATATTATTTTTCTTTTCAAAAATCAATAATTTATACTAAATCAAGTCATAAAATAAATGATAAGAGGAAAAAAATATAAGTGAAGGTATATTTCTTTTTTTTTTTTCTTATGAAAAGCACGCTGCCAACATACAAGATAACTCATGTATATATAGGAAGAAAATAAACTGATATCAGAAACTGTTATCAGTTAAAACTGATAAAACAGTGTAACAGAAAAGTCTCTGAAAACAGAGACTCACAACAGTTTGTAAATTCATCAAATCCTGCTTTGGTTCACGATGACAATTTAAGCAACAGAAGTACTCCAAGAAGAAGGGACAGCCACTTTCCTTGTACGTTGATTTTCACTGTGCCAGAGTTGTCGTTTGTGGAATTAATCTCAGACGATTCTGAGGAATCTGGAGACAGTGGCTTCTCCTTATCCGCTTTAGGAGCCTTTGCTGAAGGTTCTGGTGCCAAAGATGGTCCCTTTGCAGGTGCCTTGGCCACTGCAAAGAAGTCCATAGGAAGAAGCACCTTTCCCACCTTGTAAATAGCAAGATGCTTATCTGTGTATACAATGCCAGTGATGGTGGTGTTAACCTCACCCGTTGAGATGTTCACACTCCCTCCGTAACTTATCACATTCAGTTCCACCTTTCCAGGTT